>Ga0065711_1029500_pt1 | contig 35943 bp, 22 predicted proteins | sample Hoacrofraction12_FD_59098 | JGI IMG/M metagenome (GOLD analysis project Ga0065711, IMG submission 59098) | Hoatzin crop microbial communities from Cojedes, Venezuela - Epithelial fraction 12 v2 (version 2) | ecosystem: Host-associated > Birds > Digestive system > Esophagus > Crop | place...
CCTCTGAGCTCTGCCATTCAGCCAGTTCTCAGTCCACCTCACTGACCACTCATCCAGCCCACACTTCCTGAGCTTCCCTAGGAGGATGTCGTGGGAGATAGCGTCAAAAGAAGCCTTGCTGAAGTTGAGGTAGACAAAAACCACTGCTCTCCCCTCATCTACCCAGCCAGTCATCACATGGCACAGGGGTTTTGCATCGGCAGGTCTCTGAGCCATGTTCATTACAGGACTGCCACTATTTTATTCTTGCTGCTATGACCAGACAGTTCCCACACGGTCTAAATCAGAGTCCCAGCTGGCTCGGCGATTCAGGCTCAGGTTTGCCCCGTTTAAATGTACGTGCCTGAATGATGCTCAGAAGCCACAGGGACAGTTGCCCCTGATTCCCTCTGTAAAAATCAATAAAAAGAGAAGTACTTTCTGGAAGGCAAGTCATCTGAAATCTAAGAAGGCCCTTCTGAGTGACTGACCAACTATCAGCTTTTGAATCTGGAGTTGTGTTATTCAGGGTTTGGCCAGCATTAGGGGCAGGAGAAAGCTCAGCATTGACCAAGATTTCCTGGACTTTCAGCTTTGCTACTTCTACAGAAGGTAAACAACAACTCAGAATGTTTTGTTAATGTTGTGCGAAGAGCTGACAGAGATCAGTGAGTTATGCAAAGTAAAATGAACAATGAAATTACATCCTCAGACCATATCTGTGTATCCCTTTCAAGGATCAGCCTATTCCAAACATCTCTTGCTGCTGCTACTAACTTTTGAGTGCCATCGACAACTGGACCTGAAGCCCAGCCTCTTCCTTGTTAGGATGTAAAATTTAATCCAAAAGGAACATGTTTTTAAAAAACCCACAAACCTAATGATAAAAGGGCATATGTTGAAAGGCAAATTCAGGTTAAATAAACATGGGCAACATATTTATTAGCAATGTGAACATGTTGAGTTTGAAACAAAGCAAACTCAAGCATTTATAAAAAGCCAAAAGCATTCTCTACTGAGAAGGCAATTTGGGATTTTCACGAAGTTAAAAACACACAGACATCTGAGCTGCAAAGTTTACTGCAGCTGACTGTGCCACTGACTCCTTATTTGAGAAATGAGGAATGTCTGACTGATAACAGAAAGAAAACAGTTTCAGCTGAGAACCCATAGTGTACATAGGACTATCCAGAAAAAAGGGGAGAGAGAGGCATAGTCCTTCGTCAGGGTTGAATGACTTACCATGCTGAAGAATTCAAATAAACTTTTTTTTTTCCCTCAAAAAGACAACATGAAACGTGCTGGACTCAGCTTCCCAATTAACAGCAAGCATTTTCCAACTAAGTAACTCCTGCTATTATTTATCTTCATTTTCCTAGTGCACCTTCTAATAGAAAACCCTACCAAAATCTGCATGAAAATGTATAAAGTCAAAAATTTGCTTTCAATATTGCTCTTATTCTATGAGCTGGCTTTACCAAATTCACTGAGTTTGTTTTCTCATCATAAAGTACATTTACTATCTGTGTAATTAGCTGTTATAGATTTTGCCAGGAAGTTAACAAAGTCTCATAAAATACTGAGGCTTATAAAGCTTTGCTTTGATATTAAAATGGCCTTTTAAACAAAGCAACAGGGTATGTCTTCTTATATTAAAATATGTTATATCTTGATTATGACTAATGTGATCCCTGAATGTAAGAATTTTGGCTCCAAAATAGAGCAAAAAGATAGATAAGGCAGACTAAAAAAAGACTTTAAACTGAAGATTCACTTGTTCACTTCACACCTAGAATGTGCTTCCAATGACATGTCTACTAGAAACACGGTAAAAAAATGCACTTCCATATAAATGATGTAGGAAAAACTGAGATTTATATCTAAATTTTTTCAATTGGAACCTGTCTTTACAAGCCAAAAGCCTATGTCTTGAATTGAAGAATGAATTAGATGAATGAATTACCTAATCACGACCATCTTAAATGTTCATTATATGAGGAGCGCTCTGAATTGAGTAATAAAACTGGTTAATCATTCTCCATGTATATATGTGATTATAGTACTGTCGTTGTAGATGGAAAGACTTAAAGATGTAAGTAAGGCAATGAAAAATGTTACCTTTCTTGCTTGCAATACCAGGGGATTGGATTTTTTGACCCAGGAGGAGTCTGTTGATTATACAGAGTAATTTCTTTCTATATTTCAGTTTTATTGCTGAAGTAAGGAAACATATTAGACACAGCACGCTGACTAACTAATAAACTAAGGTATATGTACACCAGTGAGTGGCAGCCTTCAACAGAAATATTTCTAATCAGAGAGGTCTTATAAGGAGTAAAATTAATTTTCCTTTAAATTTCACTGAAGATTAGCAGATTCCTCCTAGAAAAAATGCATTTTTTATTTGATTTACCCCATATATGAACACTAGTGTTACTAAACCTGGAACAACCACAAGATCAACTCAAGTCAAGAAAGGCAAACTGGTGGTTTTGGTCAGCTTCCACTTGGGAGATTTGGGCTATACTTATTTTTATCAGCAAGAGTTAAAGACAAACCTGAGAAAAATTCCTGTTTTCAGCTGCATATGCAGTAAAGCTGTGACCTGGAATGAGTATTTCTTCTAACATCTATAGCCTTTGCGCTTCTAAGCTAAAAAATTCTTTTGGACAGGAGGTAAGGACAAAGACTGTGATCTACACATCACTACATATTCTTTTAATAATGTATAGTCTTTTCTTTCACACAACTGTGCTCCTGACTAAGTAATCTCTATAAGATGTGGTATGGGAATACTGTAACTTGCAGAGATGAGTGCTGGGACCCACTTAAAAGCTGCCTTTGAAATAGTAAGATGAGACTGTTTTTCCTACCCATGATTATAACCTGAATCTGCTTTTAGCCCTCAAAGGTATGATCATCAGACGGTAACAGGATTAGCGGGATAGTATTTGGGGCCTAGTGTCATGAGCTCACCGTGTTCCTTTATCAGTGAATCTAAGATTACCTGCAGATTGTCTAAGATGATGCGGAGTGACTGAACTTGACGTCGGACTGCTCCAGAGAACCTTTCATAAGTTGATGCATCATATTCACTCATCCGAATCTCTTTCAATCTAAAGCAAAGAAAGGGAGCTAAGAACAGCTTAGGAGACAAGCATACCACCCATTTGCGTATGTAAATTACAAGTTTATTTACTCAATAACTGGGAAATTCAGACTGTAATAACCACACACAAGAGACAAATCCAAGAAGCGGCAGCCGCTTTTGTGAATTTTTGACACGGCAGGTGATCACCAGTGTCTACAGGGATTGCATCACATTAAAACTCATTAAAGTTATTAATCCTCTGTCTCTCTCCTAGTCTACTTTAATGTTTGGGAAGTAAATCAGATGTTCTGAAAACCGTGATCAGATTCTACTGGTTTATTTGGCTCAGGTGTTGCTATCTGTACATAAAAGGATCATGAGTGTCTACCCATTACTTCACCGTCAGAGTATTTTAAACATATCACGATTCATGCTTTAACACAAAGGTTAAGTAAAGACACATTACAAAATCTGTCCTTGAAGACCTACAACTAGTAACTCTGTCTCAAATACCTATCTTTGTGCTTCATAAAATGACGAAACCTTGAAACAAAGAAGTTTTAAATGAACATTAACAAAAATGTGCTCTCCCACATGTCACTGAACACTACCCTGTCCAGAAGCCTAACAGAGAGCGCAACATCTGCACCATAAAACCAGATATATGCTCTTACTATAAGTCAAGATGTGCCCACTTCAAGTTCTGTATCATTCTTTTCAACATTGTGGCTAAGCAGATACTCTTAAACTGGTGAAGCTCACAATTGGAATGTAATTACAGAGGTCTAACGGTGAAGAATGAGCTAGGGGACAGCTGGATACGCTGGGAGTGTGCAGCATTTGATAAATTCCATGACCCAGCATCATGTGGCGAGGCAGCAATTGCATATCTGGCCACCCTACCATCCAGCACGTGGCTGGGTTCAGTCCAGAGCTAAAACATATTGGCCTGTCTGTGCACAGCTCATTTCAAACAAGCACTTCATAACAGCATAACCTCACTCACACTGTTTTGAAACTACTGATTTTTAAATGAACTATAAATGGATAGTAAAGTATGTATAAACTAGCTATATTTCTAATCACTAGTTTTTTAATACCATCACAAGTTACTTGCCTGGAACATACAGTATATATGAGAATTGCTGTTTAGACTAGCCCTTTAATGATAATATTAAAATCATACATCCAATCTTTGTTGTCTTTAGTAGACTACATCTTTTTCTACTTAGAATTTTGCATAGACATAGTCATTATAGCAAACTATTATTCATCAGAGGCAGGAAAACGTAATTTTCAGTGCTATACACTTTATGCCGTGGATCCTGCCAATGGAGTTCAGCATCTTGACATCAACGAATAAAACATTTTGATTCAAACAAAAAAACCCTCACATGCAGTCTTTGTTAAACTCTACATCAATCCACAGAGAAAACTAGTTCAGAAAAATACCATGAAAAATACTGCACTTATTCAAGAGCAGTTGCTAACTTCATTCAAGTGAAATAGGGCAATTTAAAATGTTTTCCACTAGAAGTACTATCTAGCCAGGAAAGCATTCAATAGCTTTCATACTAAAATTTCTCCCTTCCAGATAACCGTGTATAAACAAAGCAGTGAAAACTGCAGTCTCCCTTATTTTTTTTCTTCAGCTTGAGGACTCCAACCTCCCTATTCTTAACTTTTATCTGCTAGTTCCCACAACTATCCAAGAAGTACAGAATAATAATCCAAGTCAAAGGTGGCTTCAGAACAGGCTACATTTACAGCTGGTACACGCCATCTCACTGGTTTTAGCAGGACATGAATTGTTATCTCAGGTACAGATACTCAGATTTTACAGGACACAGCTGCACTGTTTCCACAACATGTAGCAGTATCCAGGAATTTCCCCTAACACGAATTTTGGAAATCACTGTACAGGCAGGTGGAAACTCATCAAAGCCTGCCATGTGTGTCTATGTGCATGTGCACAACAAGAAGCACAGTATCCAAGACCATACATACCAATTGTTTCTACTGTAACACAACTGAAGAATGAGGACGTAGAAAGGGCTAAAAGTAGTCTTCCCCACCTACCACCCATAAAGAACCAGGAAAAAAGACAAAACAAGCTCTGCCTTCCCCCTGAAAACAAAACCTTATGTGACTATTTTTAATTTAAATTTCTGTTGCTTGTGTAAATTAAATCACTATTAAAAGGTATTTTTCCTTTAAGGGTCTTTTCCTTTGAAGCGCTGACATAATCTATAAATTTTCCCTGTCTTTCTTAATCATTAATACTCTAATAGCAACGTTAATTGCTCCAGGTAATTTAGTAATATAAACATGATTAAAAAAATAAACTTGACCTGAATGCAATAGATAAACTGCTGGTTTTAAATACAGTGATTCATGTACAGTGTGTGCTCTGTGTTTAACAGCCTAATTATTTCTACATCAGTTGAAGGAAATGGCAATCCCACCTGCTCCTCACAGCACCCAGATTTGCCTCCTGTTGGGAATCACTTTGCTAATAGCAACAAAACGCGAGCTCGTGAAGTGGCTTCTAAATTTATTTGCTCTGACGTTTCAACCTGTGCCTAGTACTCTCTACTTTCAGACAGATACTCACATGGCAATATGACCTGGGCTGAAACATAAAATTCACTTGGTACGACTGTCAACGCACTTGGACTTTTTTTATGCAAAGTACCAGAGTTTGAGTTAAGAGTTCAGTCGGTGGAAAAAATCTGAACCTTTGTGCACAGTCTGGGAAACAGCTGATTAGTAACCATGCATTATCCTAACGCCGGGCAGATCTGTGGTTTGCGCAGAAGTCTCTGGTGACCTCTAGCAGTTCAGACCATCTCACCATTTGGCTACAGGTCTTTCAAACAGAAGCAATTTGCTTGTAACGGTCTGTTTCGAAAGACGTTTGTTAGCTGGTGAATTTCTAACAACATACAATCTGGAGTCACTATAAATCAAAGAAATGTTCGTATTGTAGATCCCTTTTTGAAAAAAGATAACTATTCACATCAGTCTCCTTGTTCACCTAGTTATGTTTTACTCTACCAAATCACCACAGTCATTTTAACAGTGTGGCTTAGTTCAGTAAAACATTCTATACATCTTGTCCAGAACAGCTAAACACATGCTGGTGAGCTCTGTTAAACGATAATGATCAGGGTAAAGTAGCTGATAAATATAGTTAAGAAAGAAAATTCTTTTTAGGCATCTTTTTCAAATTCTCCTGGGAAATGGAAGGGAAAATACAGACTTCCACTTTACCTCTGTTTAAAGGCCTTTTCACCCATCTCTCGAGCAGCTCTCTTCACCTCCTCAGGAACAGCATCCTTTTCAGCTTGAGATATTTGGTAAACCCTGTGGCCAGCATCCAGTCGATATGGCCCACCTTTGCCACCTAACCCAGCAGTGTCTCTCCCACCTAACATGATCGAGATAAAAAATAATTAAGAACATGCATTCACTAGCAAATTGCAATGCATTTTCCTTAAAATTTCCATTGTCATATGTACAGATGTTCCAAAAAATCTGCCAACAATCCCCAGAAGAAATACTTATTGTCAAAGATTTTCAAAACCAAAACGCTATGATGGTTAAGAACTCCAATGGAATGCTTGTGTTTATAGTTCCTTGAGACTGGATTCATAATGGTTTCCACCTTGTAGAAAGGGGACTGGAGATCATACAAGTCTTGTACATCTCCTCAAAGCTCCCAGTCCTTAAAGCCATTCATTCAGACTCGGTCTTCTTCCTAGAATTTGTTGGCTTACACTGTTCACAAACTACTTTGTCTAGTGATCACCACCATGCCCTTTTAGAAATTAGGAGGCACTTTGCCTATTCTGTGTGCCTCTTGCCTACACGACCTAAACTCCTGCGGCTACAGAGACATCTGAGAGAATGGCAAATGACTCAGCCTAGTTTCTACAGCTGCAAGCTTCTGGTTCTCTATATGGCCAACGAAAAGAAACAGCAACAAAATGAATTGAAGCAGAGATCCACTATATATAGTTTAAGTTAGACAATGCAAATAGCTCTTTTCACTGGCAATAAAGCAACCCTGCATTGAGTAAAATAGCTCTAAGCAGAGGGAGGCCTTGTATAAATTCATTTTTGGCTGGCACAGCATCTCCCTTAGACGACCTTCAATGATGCATTAAAAAAGAATGAAAAACCTGTTCCACCAGCCCAAGTATTTCCACCAACATGCGGCATGTTGTCTGGATCCACTTTTCCATGCTTGGGGGAACTGACATCCAAACCACTGTCCCTCTGAATGGTTATCTGTAAAATAAAAGATAGAGCTGTAAATCTCTCTTAGGAAATCTCTCTTAGCAAGGAAAACCACTCTAACAACCTAATAATAATAAACTAGGTCTGCTGAAGAGCTGTAGGACCAGCATTAATTCAATAAATGCAACATCCCACCCGATAAGGACACTGGATAAAGCAGAGCAAAACAGGGCTCCCGAGTGGCACGTGACACCTGCACCAGATCTAAGACTACTGCCACATCTGAACCACGCAGTGCATTCAGATCTTTTCCACGCTAGAAAAGTGCTTACTGATAATCGCCGGCATAATTCAAAATTCCCCTGTAGACAAGCTCATCTGCAGTTTGAAGGCCCCTAGTGGTATTGGGAACACCCAACTACAGCTTTCTACATTCTTTACTGATGTACAGATCGATCTTCCTCTCCTGAACAGGGGCTGAAGAAACGCCACGCTCTTCTCTGAGATTCGTCAGCAAACGGCTCGTTGAAATGACACGCTCACGCAGCCCGCGACTGCAGAAGTTCACAGCCATGGTTTTTCTGCACCTGTCTGCTGCCTGCACCCTCCCCATCCATCCATCGGCTGCGCAGCCGAACACCCAGCAGCTGTCAGGCGCTCGGGGCTGAGTCCCTTGGGGCTGGGGCTGGATCTAAGCGGGTGACTGAAGGCAAAAATACTCCTTCCCGTTACAAACTCTGAGTCATGCAGCGAATCAATGATTCATGTGTGAACTGCCCTTCAGTTACTAATCTCCTGTAATTTAATGCCACTTTATTTTGTCTATGAAACTTACTGACAGAGATTTAAAATCGATGTCTCCAACCTCTGCAAATTAACTTTCTTCTCATCTACCATAATACATTTAATTATCTGACTAATTTATGTGCCCAAATAACTACAATTTATTGCCTTCTCAGAAGTTCACTGGCATGATCATGGTTTCCACTGGTGCTGTAGAGCAGTTTAATTCTTGAATTCGCTGTCTTGCAGACTCAACTTCAGGCTGATATGAATTCCATACATGTTTTTGAACTGAAAACATATGTGCTAACAGCAGTGTCTTGGCAGCTATTCAAAACATAATTTTCTTTCTCTTTATAGAATTTATATTAGTTCAAAGAGGTACAATAAATCCTCTGTGAACCATATCATTAGTGTAAAATCAAGATCTAATCTGATAAATTACATTAATTTAACATTTGTATAGGAAGAAAGACACTTCACCACAACAGCACGTTACCCTCAGAGTTATATACAGTTTCGGTTCAAGAGATTTCCTCAAAAATAAACAGTTCTTTTTTGCATAACTGGTAGATTTCAAAACTGTCAGAAACACAGGTCAACAAAACTTGCTGCACTTAGTTTAAAATAAAATCATAAAACCAAAACAGTAGTGTCAGCCTCACGAATCAAAACAAAATATTATTCTGCAATGAGAAACAATAAAATGATGGAAATTTTTTCACACATTCATCCTTCTGGTTTCATCATAGAAAAACACTCAAAATTTTGCAAAAGAAGCTCTATGAGGCAAACATAAATGGTGACTTAAATACCATATTCTACTTTTGTCAAGTTTTTCCATTGAAAAAATTCATTAAATATTTTGAAAAAAAAATACTGTTTAAATTTTGAGTGAAAAGTTTTGTAGACAAAACAGCTTTGTTGTTCACACACGTTTCTCACATATAATAAGTTTTCACAAATACGATTTCTAGCACATATGCACTAGGCAAGTTTCTAATATAAACTTTACAATAATGTTGATCTGATTAAAGCAGGTATTCATAACTTTAAAACAGCATGCGATTAAGAAAAAATATTTAATAATGGTTTGTGACTTTTTTTTTCTGAAAAGGACAGCAGAACATCCAACATTTGATTTCTATTAAAACTTGGACATAAAATGCACAAGAGAGAGAGAAAAAGAGACAAGTGGTACAATCTATCATAGCTTGAGAATGTGACTTCCTTACTAGTTTTTTTATATATAGTTACTGGGTAAAATAATTGAAAATTTAAGGATACTAGAATGGAATAACACCAGCAGATTTGTAAATGTCAGGCCAGCAAACGCAGCAGTTTGCTTCATTTACTTGTTTTTAAAGTACCTTCTATGCACACAAAAGGTAGTAAAATTTTGCTACATCTGAACATTTTAACAACTATTTTTTGTCAGCACTGGTTTGCTGGGTCAATTGTTTTTAAATTTACCATGCACTTCGAAAGTGCATTAAATTACCACACTGTAGGGCCCTTTGAAGAAAATCTTCTGGATACACTTTCTTGTTTTTTCTTTGAGCTTTTAGAGAATTCCATTAGTGACTTTTGGTGCTTTTCTCCTTCCCATCCCTGTCTCCACAGAAGTGTTTCAAGGCGATTTTACAGCTAACAATTTCTCTCTGCTCTGAAGGTGCCTCTACAAAGTGTAAGTCAGACTAGTAAATATCTAGATTAGAACTGAAAATCTATTTTAGAAAGAAGTAAACAGTAAATCACTGAGTCTGGACGTGAAATTACAGGAAGGATGAGGAAAAAAAATGAAGAGAAAAACTTTTGGACATAGATACATTCTTCAGCATGACAGATATAAAGAGATGGAAAAGCCATAGATAAGTCACCCCTCTGAGGGCTCGAGGAACTCTTCATGTTAGAAACTGTAGGAAAGATAGATTTAAGGACGAAGATCCCAAACTGGATGTATTATGAACCTGGCAAACTGAAAGACAGTCAGTGGGAAAAATCTAGTTTGTCTGGAGTGAGAAGGAAGACAAGAAAAACATGTACTGAAAGTAGAGAAAAAGCTCAAATAAATCTAAGAAACCCATAGTAACTTTTCCAAGGTTGTCCGATTGGAATTGCTAAACCTACTGAGATTTATCTTACTGTTTTAATGGATATTTTCCAAATATATAAACAATTTGCTTGCTCAAAAGTAGATCTGTCCCCTCCTGAATACTTTCCGTTTGAATCTATCGCAAGACTTTTATCAACTTTGATTCTTTCAGCGAGAGTTTTGACTAAGCGTCTCTTTTCCAGAGAAAGCTGTGCTCTTTCTGGCTAGACACGCACTGAAAGGCGCTATTCATTACTGCATTATGGTGACAATTCCATGCTGCCTGGTGTGCATATCACAGCTTTGTAAAACAACGGATGAATTCAGCCTAGGAGCCTTGAGTTTCAGCTACGATGATGGGTCAGAGCAGAATAGCTGGAAAAACTGTGAAATTTTCCTTCTGAGACTTCCTTTTGATTTCCAGAATAACCACAATTTCCAAAACACTCCCGGCACACGTGTCAGTTGTGCATTATCTCAGCTGGTTTATACATATTGATGATCTATGATCAGAGCATGAAAGCACTTTTCCACTGCCTGTTCGGGCAGGTTTTTCAAAGTTCTCACCACACAAGAAGAACTGCCATCCTCTCCTGGCATACACAGGATTCTTACTTTATTCTCTATAAAGTCCAAATTCTCAGTAATCATGAATGATGTTAGCCCCTGGTTTGCAATCGTTTTGCTCTCGTACTTTCTTTGACTGTATGATATTCTCAGGCACTTACATCAATGGGTAATGGGGGCATCTGAAAGGACTTTGTGCATGGAGACTCTGCAGGTCTCCCAAAGTCAATGAAACAAACAAAAAATTGATGTGAGAAGAATATGAAGACTGCTGGTCAGAAAGATGCTAAAGGGATGTGCTTTTCTGAAGAGGCAAAGTATGAAGAAAGTGCTTGAGAGTAAAGGAAATGAAGAAACAACAGCAAATACCATGACTTGTTAAAGCTTTGACCTAATTTTCCGGTGCTGCCTTTTACACATCGATTCATTCCCGAGAGCACGGGCAGCCAAGCAGGACTAGAACTGAACACTCACTTTACAGCCAGTAAGAGATACGTGGTATCTGGACAACTTGCTTTGTATCCTTTCCTTCAGAGATATGTGAAAGGAAGCCAAAACAGTTTTACACCACTACACTTCATTTTTTTTTTCCTGACAACACTGGGATTCCAAGAGCCAACTGAATAAGGGAAACCAATACAAACGCATTCAGTTTGGAAACTAAGTGATCTTATCATCTTTCATACAGTAATGTAAAGAAGATAAAGCGGCTCAGAGAAGCCAGTGACAGAATTTAATGCTCTCAACAACACAATGAAACCAGGTGTTTCACATCTGTGCCATATTTACACCAAACAGCTATTAAATGCATACCAGTCTGTAACAGGGGCCACTCTGCAGATGAGGCAAAGGCCGGCAGTTTTGTCTAGACTTCAGCTGATCAGGCAAACTGTGGTAAGGGAACTTTATATTGTGTAGTAACCAAATCTTGACCATGTTTGGAAGGGGATCTAAAACCACATTCATGCCACTTAAGTGAATGCGGGATTGAATTCTATTGAATTCTGATGTGAAATCATCTAATTTAATAAAATTAACTCCTGGAGAGTAAGGAAGCACCGGTATACATCACATTTTGATACTTTTATCATCCCCCAGTAAAGGACAGGAGCTGAATCGTTGAGGATCACCCAGCTGACCCAGATAGAATGTGCATTGCCTCTACAAGACACTCACAACTATGGGAAGAAAGGAGCTTACAATAACCCATTAACACAAGTGTGTGAATTATGGAGACGGCTGCTGTACTCTATTATTAAAATGATTTATGTCCCATACTTATATCAGCAGTTCATTCTAATATATGAGCTGTTCTCACAATTACAGTACTTTCCTTTTGAGCTCAGATTTCATTTTCTTCTAATGTATTGCAAACAAATCTCTTTGGCTCTATGGGTAAAACTGACCAAAAGCATTATCAAATTTAGCTTCAGCTGATTTCATACAAGTGAGCTTGACAATATTTTTTGCACCCGGTAATCTTAATCATATATTGCAATGAAACGGAGAAGAAAAAAAAGTCTTTAAAAAGAAGCTTCACCACCTCAAAGGCAGTCCCAAGTAGCACAAATTGTGCAGTTTGGTATTTTAACAAGTGCTGGCTGCCCCCAGATTGCTTATGCCAAGCAAATAAAGACAACAAAATAAATGATAGCCAGTCTTCAGCATGTCACATTTATATGTCTGATGGCAATAAATTCATTAAATTGGCTGATTCTTTATAAGATGCTTTTAAGGAACTATTCAAAGTACATCTAGACTGAACATATATGAAGGCCTCTATTATTAACATGTTTATAATAGTATCCAATTTAATGAATAAAAGGCACCTAGAAAAGTCAACTGAAATGAACATTTCAGTATATCTGTTAATCAGTCATTCACGTTTCAGAGTATTCATGACCTTCAACACTGCCACCTTGTTATCCGTGAATTTTAAGCCCATACATCAGCTCCTCACTGTTCAAGTCCGTTACAATAAATTAACGACTGAAATTCCAGGAGCTATCTTTATTGCAGAGACAGGGAAAGAGAGAAGGAATCTCATCTCCTCCTTTATTTTCCCACTTGAAATTCTCTTTATTACTGGGAGTTTCATGCAGGAGATCTAACCAACGGCCCTTCACTGTCTTAGATGCCCATACCTCCATTACAGTCTTGTAAGAAGCTGATGCTCTAAAACAAGGGGCAGAACACGTACTTAACTGCTGGCAGAAAAAGAACTCGCGCTTACAGGTTAGGAAACATCTTTTAGACTTCGCAAGCAGAAGTCCAATGAGGTTGAAAATTCTTTCTAGCTTTGAATAGAAAAATAATAAATGAGTGATAGCTTCCAGCAAAAGGCGAAGGACTTCTTCCTTGACGCAGTCTGGGATGCGTCTCTGACGTAGATAATTTTTTCAGCCACAGATACTCCCGCCATCCTACCCTGCACACGACAGGCTCCTGTTCAACACAGCAAGCTGGGTAGAGAGACGATGGCCTTCTAATAGAGCAGCTTACTTTTGTATTGTGATGCAGTTAACTTCATTAAAATTCCTGGAGGGTGCAGGCTGTGTCAGTACCTCTCATTCAGGAGTGCTTGCCAGGAAAGCTCCTTCGCAGTGCTCACAGCAACAAAAGCAAGTTTCTGCCTGAGGACTGGCAAAGAAACTCTGGTTTCCAATGGGGGTAAGCTGCCTCGTGTACAGGGGAGCAGACCCTTCGCCTCTTAGTTTTACTACACCTGGCCCTGCCAGGACTAACTCGTATCTAGTCCTCTTCTGCAAAACACAATGCTTATTTTAATACTCTGGATACAACCTAAAAAGGGGGAAAAAACAGAAAAAATACTGTATTTCCAGGCTAACATCCTGCAGGTGTAAAGGAATGCAACTTGTACTTTGAAAAATTGACTGTATTTCCATTCCCCAAACCTCCCCAAATCAGATTTTTCTTATCTTTTCTGGTACATTTACACAGAGCTGGCTATTCCTTATAGGATTTTACATCTTCACAACACAAAAAAATGGAACTATTCTTTTTTGTATGCAGTGAAAAACAAGTAAGCATTTTTTAATGCCCTTTGAAGCATTTAGTGGATCACTCCACATACAACACGTTTACAAAAACTGAAACCAGCATGATTTCATGTGTCACAACTTAATAAACACACACAAATGGGCAAAACATCATTTTACAAAATACAAGCAAACAGGGTCACAGCTGCAGAGAATATTTACATAGGAAGATATTTAAAAAGAAAAAGCTAAGGTGTCCAAACAGCAACTATTTTCACAAGCACTTATTCTAGCATCAGTAGTAATATTGCATTATTGGGTGTTTCTTACTGTTCATCAGAAGAAAATAGGAAAAAGAATGTGTGCACTAAGATTTGAGGTAGAACACAATTCCCATGATTTACATGCTTAGTTTAGCGTAAATTAAGGAGGTGTGCAATAGATTCATTAGTTGCATGATTAGGCTGTCTTGGAAAATAGGCAGATATAGGCAGGATCTAGGCTCGCAAAATCCCATTCTCCATTTACTCTTTTTATGACAAAGTAAAGAACCCTGCTAAGGTGCAAATTAGAATGTATCAGCTCTTAGCCTAACGTACATGAGACACAGAGGGAAAGAATTAACCTGTGATTTTGCCTTTTCCTTAATACACAATATATTAAACAGGCCAGTTTATAATCAATGAAGAATATGTGCTACTTCTCATACAATGCACTAAATTATTGTTGAAAAACATAAATTACATGAATATAATAACACTACAAATACTATGAAGTTAAAATATTGATGTTTTCTCAAATAGCTTGCTGTCGTCATTAGCACTGTGGACAAAGATTGGACATGTATCAGAAGATAATTGCAGGAAAAGAAGTGAAAACTTAGACTTCTATCCTTCAGATGATTTGGGAGATGTTAATTTCTTTTTCAAAACTGGTGAATAATCTTTTATCACAACCATACATTATTATGAAAGAAGACTGACTTTGGCTATAACAAAACATGACTATTCTCCAGGTGAAAAAGGCATTAAATAATCCACCCTGCAGTGGCACAAAGGATTAGGAAATGTATTCCACAGAATGCAGAATGTATTTCTCCTTGACCGATTTCTCCTTGAAACAAAAATGTTATTTTCTTTTATCCCTTCTCCCCCAACCCTGCCAACAACCTTACAACCCCAGTATTACCCTGGGCTGCATTTAACAGGTCACAAGAACACCGTTTCCTCCAACACATTCTTTATCACCAGTACGAATACATGCATTATATTCTCCAAGAGAATAAAAAAAGTTCCACACCAGGCAAATCAAAGCTAATCTGCCTATTCCATGGTGGTGTTACCTTCTATTGTAAAGCTGATTCTACCAAAGACAGAAAACATTTTATTACCTACTTACACAAACTAGTGAGAGAAAGGCAAAAATGGGCAAAAAAAAATCTAACGGTTTCTATTATCTTTACTTCTGTTGTGTCATGTACACCTATTTCTATATACCAAAAACTAATAGCGCAATTTCTATTCACATCAGCAGCACAAAATTGAGCCCATGAGTCATTTTTCCACAGAAAGGAATATTCAGTATTAGACAAAACAATAAGAATGTACAGAACACATTTTGTTTTTCAATTGTACCGTGAAATGAAAAAACACTAGTCGCACTGCAGTATAAAACATTTAACAGGTTTTATTCATTCATTTGGCTTCATTTTGACTTTCTATCTTGTCTGTAAAGCTTTGCAAGAATTCAGAATGAACTAATGAAGCTTCACGCATTATCTGACTCCCATGAACATCTTTCTCTAAAAGTAGCTTTTAAAATTCCCACAGGCATTAAACTTCTGTCTCAAATAGCAAAACTGTTCAAAGCACCATAGCCTTAATAGAATTTTAGATTTGTAAAATTGAAGTAAATCTGAGTGGGGACAGAGGTAGAGATTTGGAATGAAACGCATAAAAAGGGGTATCTGGCTTGCAAATGAATTATTTGTACACCAGCTAAAAAACCCAAACCACTATATAAAATGCAGTCTTTGATGCTGTGGGTCTTCTTTCAAACTAAATGCTGTCGCTCTAAGAACTAACTCAGAAACGCTGCCGCAGTAGATGCATCAGAGTGTTTTGACCATGAATATGTAGTCGGTGGCTTAAAAGCTGGATAAACTAAACAAACTAATGAGAGAATATCATACATTTGCTTCCATCTAACAGATCCTCTGCTATGTTAACACCTGTGTAAATTGCATTTTCCTCTGTCATTATTAAAAATTGTCTAGTTGATTCTTTTCAACTAAAAGATGTGAGGTCGTCATCTCTTTAGTATGCTAATCCCCTACAAAATATTATCAGAGCAGACAGACAATGTCTAGCTTGGTTATTTATCATGACTGCTACACCCCTCCTGACATCACTGAACTGAGCAAACACTGAGTTCGGTTTCTTCTGGAGCACCCTGAATAATCAACACCTAGAAAGATGGCATTAGTGAACACATTATGACAATTTGGAATAGTCTGGACAGAAAACCACAGGGACATTGCATGGTCAAAAGAAAGTTGGCAAAAATTAGACAAGGAAGCAGAAAAGCCTCATCTTCCATAGACCTACGACCTTCTCAGATCCATCCTCAAGAAACAGAGAAATAAGTTATTAAGGATCAACTATGTTGTTTTGTTTTCTAAAGTAAAGGCTCCAACATTTAGCACTACTGTAACACATCAGATTATTTCAATTTTCACTATATCCGTCCTTTCGCTAGTCAAGGAACAACTTTCATAAGGGCGTAGTTATTAGTATGCGTTGGGCTCGGTGGGACAGCAGGATTTCAGCGGTGTTAGGAGCTCCAGCCTTTACGTCAGCAAGGTGCTCTGCTGCAGGCTTTCTGAGATCTGAAAGGCAGCGTGCTGACGTTATTGTATTTTCTCCCATGAGAACTGGCCTTTCACAGGAAGGTCAGAGGAAGAAAGAGGAACTTTGTGCTGGATCAGCCTCCTCTAACAGAAAGTTAAGGTTATTTCCACTCCTGCTTTATGTCTGTCTGCTTTAATTAGACTGGAAGATCTTCAGGAAAGGGAATGTATTTTAGACATGTTTGAATAGTGCTTTCAGCAAAGACCTCTTTTCAGCTGAGGACGTTTATATGAGAAAAAGTAACTAACAGAGAAGGGACGATCTTTATCTGAGTTGCTTTACGCAGTGGAGACTTTCAGAGACACGAAAATGTCAAGCTCGGTGGGTTCGTGGCTTTCTAGTCTTCTGTGTCCCCACGCACAGACGCCTTGTTTCAAGGGGTGGTATACGTCTGCTGCTCCACCCTTTGCTAGAATGAACCATGCAGTCCAGGAAAAGGTCACGGACCAAAACAGTGTATTTGGGGCTCACGGATCTCAGAACTGCAAACGTTATCGAACTATACCTTGTGACCAACTTGTTGACTGGGTAATTCTGTGATCTGCAGTATTTCAGGTTTTTCAGAATCCCTCGCAGGACTGCAGAATGCCATCATACGGCTATTTCAAACTTACAAAAACTCTCCACTGCATATATTTTTCTAATTTATGGGTTTGCACCGACAGCATTTAAGAGATGAGCAAAATCACCGTTACTAGCTCACCGATGCCCTCACGTGGTCAGAAAAACTACTGGGTCTAAAGTAGAAACTACAGACCCGGGGGTGGTGGTGGCATGGAGGACTAGCCACTCTCCATAAAGGTCATGCTTTTATCTCGAATCAAGAATGTCAGCTTTTCCCAATTCAGTCTTAACAACAGGAAAAGGCTGGATTTTTGTTAAAATGTTGTACAGTAAAATGTCACTTTTAAAAAAGGAAAAAAAAATTAAAAATTGTCAGTATAGATTAAAATAGATCCTGAGCAGTAAATATAAACAAGTTGGGATCACTGAAACTCCTGAACCAATTATTCTTCAGATAAACATCCAACTTATAAAAGAAATGTCATCATATGAACTCGCATTACCCTAAACCTTCAAGTACAAAATGTAGCTTCAGAAAATCAAAATATAAAAAGAATGCATTCAATAAAAACAAAAACATTAATTCACTTAAAGGGTGAAGAAATCATGTAGAGTTCTGCATCATTAGTTGAGTGGAATACAAGTAGAATAACAGAGACTATTCAAGGAAGGGTGTAAGATGATCATCACCCAAAGATGGCAGAGAATCAAACAACTACAGATTTTCTGGTCTCAGCCCAAATAACAGAAAGAGGCATAATGACAACCCCTTTCTATTTCTAAGAACTAATTTCCTTAAATCGGTAAATAATGCCTTGCACGCTGAGGATGGGATTTGGGTCCAGACTACAGGCAGCTAAAGGTAGGAATCTCCCAGGCAAGTTGCGTGTCTCAGGTGCCACCACAGGCAGTGGTGTCTGAAGAGCCACACCTCATCTCCTTCAAGGCGAGCTCTTCGGAGCTCACACGCCTAGCTCAGAAGTAGATGTTGAAATGCCCACAGGGCTGGAGCTGGACCCCACTCCTTCTCCTTGCTGTCACTCTTCAGTATTTCCAAGCACAGCCACAGCAACCTGCCGGAGCTGCTTGTGTGCAAGCACATGCAAACATTGTTTACAGCAATGAAACTGAACTGCTTTTGCCAGTAATTCTAAACCTTATTTATTAAGTACAATATACCTGCTGCTTTTTTTGATCTAACACAGTCTCGAAAATTAGCAGGCTAAAGGGTATAGCTGACCATGCCTGTTCCTCTCTGGGAGGTAAATGTTTGTCTCCTGATACTCCACCAAGGCTCACGGAAGGCTGTGTGGTGTTTAGTGCCCAGAGGTTTTGGTGAAACATTGTAAGAAAGAAAAGATGACCCTCTGTAAGCAAGCTAAAATTTTACTAAGACAGTTTGATCATCGATCTCCCATGGATTAGTTGAGCTTCAAGCATGTTTTCAAAGGGTTTAGCCATTAATAGACCAAGGCATGACTGCTGTAAAGGAAAACAGACATTTCATGTAAATGAGAGCGATCTTTTTGTTATTAATATTTTATTTCCACAACAACTGCACAGGTGATTTCCAAAACCTCTATGGAAAGCATCTACATCATACTATGAAAACTCAAAGGCAGCTACACAACATTTGTTTCATTCTGTATTAGCACTGTGAGGGAATGAAAGAAACAAATCTAAGAGTCCTTCCAAAAAATCAACTATAGTTAATTCAGGACTAACGGCACTATTACTTATCAGCCACCTTGTTCTGGCCATACAATGGAGAAGTCAAATTGCAAAGACTGTTAATAATCATGGCACTTCTTCCCCCCCGCCTCCCCAGGTTTTTTTAAATTCCTCTCTGGAATTTAAAAAAAGAAAAGCATTTACTAGACAGTATTTTGTATACTCTGTCGTCCTGCGTTCTTGATGATCTCCACTTATTTGATGTTGATTGCTCTGAATCTCTCGCTGTTGCAACTGGAGGCCAGTCCAACTGTGTCCACCAACCACCATTGTAAGAGATCAAAATGCATCTAGGAAAAAGGAGTCTATGAATACATCCACAGAAAATTTCTCATTTTCTGAGCCCGGGCAGATGTCTCAGCTATATTCTAGCTCTATATCAGGCACACACCAGCTAAAATAACACCTCGGGTGCAAACGCCGAACAAGGGGCAGGACTTATGCCAACAGGTCTGTTAACTGGCTGACTACAGACAAGGACGTGACAAAAGGAGGGAGAGTATTGTTGCATTCCTCATGGCTAAGTACATGTCTAACATCTGGATCCCGAGATCTTTTTCCTAAATTGCTCTAAAATCTCTTCCTCTAAATCAATTTCCAACTCCTGTTCATTATGAAACAACAGCTTTAAACTGAAGGAGGTCAGATTTAGATTCGATATTAGGAAGAAATTCTTCACCATGAGGGTGATGAAACACTGGCACAGGTTGCCCAGAGAAGTTGTGGCTGCCCCCTCCCTGGAAGTGTTCAAGGCGAGGTTGGATGGAGCTCTGAGCAACCTGGTCTAGTGGAAGATGTCCCTGCTCATGGCAGGGGGGTTGGAACCAGATGGTCTTTAAGGTCCCTTCCAACCCTTAACCATTCTATGATTTTATGATTCTATGAAATACAGTCCCCGAGGGACTAGGTACCTGGCAAGTTATGATGATCTCCTGAGGTAATTCTAATTCAAGAGTCAATGTCCAGGTATGACATCTGGGAAAAAAAATGAACTTTTGTCTGTGTGTGTGTGTATCGATGTGTGTATGCACGTGCACACATACATAAATACATATGTGTGTGAACATCTATATACACAGAACTACATATGTAACCCCTCCTCCACATTTAACATGACTGTGTTTCTTCTAACATGAACAATCGCATTTTTTGCATTACAATTACTTAAAAAAATGTACTCAACTTTGACTCCAGTTCAACACAGGCTTTACCTGAACTCTAGGTAGGATAGGAACACATTTTAAATATATTTCTAACGATGGGCCTGGCATCCCGTAACAGCTACTTAGCGTTTGCCTTTGCTCTCATCAGATCTAAAGCTTAACTGATGGATTGCAGAAGGAAGTCTGAATGTTGGGAGCTACTACTGAGTGCTGCTGAAGTCATCAAAATGCAGTTTTCAGCAAAAAGTTCTCGCTTCATTGATGATATGAGCAGTTAAGACACACGAAAACTCACCCTTAATTTTTTTAGCTATTGGTGATGAACACATATACATTGCTCTTTTACATTACTGACATGAACCATATGTTCATGTCTTCTAGCTGTTCAGAGGACATAGAATAACTTATGTGTTCTGTTACCATTTCTGAGCTCTCCTATAAGACCGTGAAGACAGTCATTCAAATCTGAGAAAAATATCTATTTATTGCATTTCTTGAGTTTTGCTGAATATGTCTACACTCATCCCAGTTAAGCATGTTTCAACCTCAAGCTATCTAGAATCATAGAATCATGTAATAGCTAAGGTGGGAAAAGACCTCTAAGATCATCAAGTCCAACTGTCAACTCATCACCACCATGCCTACTAAACCATGTCCTGAAGTGCCACATCTACACAATTTTTGAACACCTCCAGGGATGGGGATTCCACCACCTCCCTGGGCAGCCTGTTCCAATGCCTGACCACTCTTTCAGTAAAGAAATTTTTTCCTAATATCCAATATAAACCTCCCCGATACAACTTGAGGCCAATCTAGAGTTGGCATTTGTTTTCTTAGATGGCTGCACTGTGTTTATATTTGATTTCTTGCCCAGTTTAAGGTATGTTTGTACTGATTGCAGAATTCAAGGACATTCACACTCCTCAGCTTGGCAACACAGGTGCAAAGCATATTTATATATCCTTATGGTGTATACTACATTTATCCCACCTCTGACACTGCAGTGCAGACATACAGCATGAACTTGAACAAGTGACCCGACTTCCTTATGTCTCAGTTCCCTCCTCTGGAAAGCAATGACAATACCTACTGGCTTCAGCTGTTGCAATAATTACATATTTAAACATTCATGGGTGTCTGAAGGGAAACGGCTATGGATGGATGAAGCCATTTTTTTTCACTTCTGCGCTTAGCTAGTTACAAAGATTTGTGCTCTGTGGGAACACTTTATCACTAAAATGTTAACTAGTCACAACAGAAACCAAAAGAACATCCCTCTAGCACTACCAGAAAAAGGAATCATAACGCAAGATAACAGCATTATTGACATAAAACTATTCTCTCAGTCAGTTCTCCAGAGCAGAAGATCTTGAATGAAATCTCCCAGAACCTTAACCTAAATCCTTCCCTATTCTTATAAACATTTCATTCATGTCTCCTTTTAGCACCGAGGCCCAAAACATATCCCAAATATATCCAAGTCATACTGATTTGTCCACCTCTAGGACCTCTTCTAACAGAATGTATCGGGGCCAGTACTGCATGAATTTCCACACACTACTGCAGAACTGTCCCCAGTGCACTTCTTGTTCAAACCACTGGTGAGAAGCAAACAAAGATGTTTTTTCCTCATTCATGTGTTTTTCTAGATTCATTCCACCATCTCAGTTTTGTGACGCTATGAACTCTAAAGCCACTTAACTGTTCATTTGGCTTTTTGCTACAAAATAGACAGATCAGATCAAGTCACAAAAGCAAAGTGGGGGAAAAAAATGGAGAGAACACTTCCAGACTGCTTCTGGTCTCTGCAAGGGCCTGGTTTCATATTAAGGAACTGTCCAAATAAAGGTCTCCCCTCAACAGGTGGACTATTACTGACAGACACTACATGAATGGTCTTCAGTGACATAAGCTGTCAAAATGTTTCAAGTTGATGACCCAGTGGGTAGAAATGTACCCTGAGCAGGTGTCAGTGTCTCTCTTACACATTTCCTTTCGACTGACCCACCTACAAAGAAGTACATGATTTTTTAAGCTGAGTGTTGCCCACCAGTCTTGAGACTGCAGAGCTGGCGTGATGGAGGTGTTTTCGTATTCAGGTTCTATGCAGTGTATGCACTTGCTCATGGGTAAAGATAGGTGTAATTCTACTACCTGAAGAAACTTCTGGTAGCTGAGCTATCAATACCAAGGACTTTATCTGTTTTTAAAGAGCTGGTATTAGCAAGGCTGGTGCCCACTCAGTTTGCACTTGCTGTATCTTTCCTCTGTTCAGTCCTATTGTACGTGATCTTCACACTGTATTGGCTGAATCTGGATCACTTAAGAAAGCCACTTGAGCTCTTACCACATATATAATCTCCGCCAAACATTTCAGATTTTTGTTTCTGAGGAAAGCACACACTATACAGAACACCTACACAGAGTGGGCCTCTGCCATAGGCCAAAGAGATGTAAGCAGTAACCATACTTGAAGAAGCAGTGTACTGTAGAAAAGGCAGATCTTGAGCTTTAAGATCTGGTATCTACCAGGAGACCATGACTCTTTTAGGATTACAGCAGAGAGATGGGAAAATGGAAAGAAGTTTCCTTTTTTTTTTTTCTTTTTGCTTGTTAACTATTCTCTTGGATGAAAACATAATTTCATTTCCAACTAGGTAACTTAATGTTCATGAGGAAGGCTTGCTATAGCAAAAATGAGAGAGAAGAGATAAAACATTTTGGGCAACAATCTACAGCAAGAGGACATTACGTGGAGTAAACACAGAAATAAATGGTTTTGCTGATAATCACAGATAAATTAAAAAAGATTTTGTTGTGGAGAGTTCAGGAGCCTAAAGGGCACAATGCTTTACCATCTATTGAAATACCTCTAAATGATGCACCTTTTAACTGTTTATATGTAAGCATTGTACTTTATCTAAATGAGACATAACAGTGAACAATACTTACTGAAAAACAACAGCCCAACTACATCAGAATGTAATCAGTGTTTTTTCTATTTATTTTCTTATTGTGCAAAGTAACACAAACTTACCAATGCCTGCCTATTGCCACGAAACTTTTAGAGCAAGATTTTAAAAGTAAATTGTCTTTCAAATTCTTCTCAGATATTTGATAATGAAGTGACCTTGTTCTTAGAAACACCAAACCGTGAAAACGCTCAACAACTTTTGGATTTTAAGTGGAGTTCATAGCTTTAGAATATCCAGTATTTAATTTAGATTTTGTATTTTAGGCACTCCAATTTAATCATTTCAGAATGCTGTAGTCATATTTTGAGTTTAAAACTTCAATAGATGAAGAAAATTTCTAACCTCCCTGTATTAATTTCAAACTTCTGTAAACATAAACCATATTTCCAGAAACTATTTTTGTAGCCTCAAGACTTCAGCAGTTTGAACTCCACTGAGTATATCAACAACACAAAACAAATGTTGACTATTTTGGAGACTGCCACAACAGTATATCAAGGGAGTCTAATTACTGATCATAAGTGGAACAGCTGTTTGTTTTCCTCTGTTTCATTGCTTATGTACATCCAGACTGTTTCTGAGATCTAATGTGTTTGTGGAAGCCAAAATGCAGCCCTAAAAGATAGTATGAATAGTTCCAGTTGAAGCCCAGTTGAAGATTTGTTTCCAGGTCTTTGAATTTACATTTATATTGAAAGCCCTCTAACTCTTTTTTCTCTCAAAAGTCAGGAAGCTTCAGAGAGATTCTGTGTGGTTTTCCAGAACAGTGTTTCCCAGCCACCTAGACAGGTCTCGTGTTGTTCTAAGAACATGACCATGAAGGGCTAATAAGCTTTGCTAAGCCTGTAGTAGCTTTGTGGGATGCATCAATGGCACCTTGTAGAAAAGGAGAAGCTGGGGGTGGGTGAGGAATGAATTCCAGTGATACGTGGAAAACAGAATTTTCTTAAGTGAGCTTCTGTTACAAGCTGATTGGGAATGATGGGTTTAGTCAAGGAATAAAGATGCCTCATTAGACTCCCAGATACTTAACATGAGCAAGAGCATGAAACAAACATTATACAAAAGAAGGTGATTTTCATACACTTGAATAAACACATCACCACGTGGCTGCAAAACATCTCCAATTCTGCAAAAACAGGTATGAGGAAATATTTAGCTGCAGCTTTCTTACCAAAGTAATTGTCTCTAGAACAGGAAACACTGGAGTTTTTGCTATGCTTACCTTATACAGGGAACCTATATGAATACGTTTTCAAGCTAACAGGATCCTTTCATTTCCAGAAATGAATGTCTTCATAAAGTACTGCTTTTATGTCCATGTCCATTGAAAAATTCAGTTAAGTAGGAAAAGTGAAAGCCTTCATCTCCAAATAGCAAAGTATAGAGTTTGCACAGCAACTACATATCTATTATCTTATTGCAGACGTAGATAAAATAAAAGATTTAATTTATTGCTTGTTGCTCTGCAATGCCTTTGTAAACAAAGTTTCTTAGGTCTCATCATCCTTCCATTTAAAGCAAAGTGTGTACAGTAGAGAAACAGGAGTTAGTGATAACCACGCAAGTCGGAAGATCACAAGGAAGGCTTTGTTTCAGCCCTTCAACTGAAATCAAACAGTATGCCATTTTGAGTTCTGACAAACCACGGACCTGAGCTATATACCCTATATTGACAGAGGAAAGAAAAAAGATACTCTAAGAAGACTTTACCCTGGAATGTGCCTACTAATTAGAGAGTCAGGGTGTCAGGAGAGAGAAATTCTGCAACAGATCTTGAAAATTGCTTTCCGACTGTGGGAAAACTTCTTAGACTTTTTTTTTAAATGGTTACTTGATATTACTAGTGAAATGATTTTAAATTTTCTGATGATGTGTACTTTCCAAGTCAGTATTCTCTAATATTTAGTTGACTATGACTGACAGTACGGTAACACTTTTGAATATAATTGCAAGTTATCAGGAAAAAAAAAAGGAAAAACCATTATTAAATGAAGTAAAACTCTAACTGTTCCTCCTGCCTCTTTTCATTTCTACTAATCAACTTGATCAGTAGCTGAAATTGGGCTGGTGTAAACGGACTATATGTGACCATAAGATGGTGCTAGTGCTACTGCATTGGTAATAAAAATGGCATTGGTAAAGCAATAAGCATCCAAACAAATGCGCTACTGGGTAACAGTTTCCTTTTCTCATGACTTCTATGAAAGGCATTTGCTGAGGTCCAGTAACAAGAACACGTCAGTTCTTGCACAAGTTTCTGTAACTGCAGAACATGTAGTAGAAAGGGAGCTCAGAGTGGGAAAAGAAAGCAAAGAAGAGCTATGGTTTTGGCCTAATAAATCTCATTCACACTTGCTATACCTGGACATCCTATAAACAAAAACATAGAGGGATCTAATTTAGGAAAGACTCATCCTGTTTTCCCACTCTAATGCACTCTGAAGGTGGTTACAGAAATTCATGAAACAGAAATAATTGCAATAGTAGACAGAGACAGGATCTTCCTAGCCAAAAGTGGAGAAGTCCCCCTAAAGCATACTCTAGTTCTTCGAAGTGATACCTTCTCCAATCACTAACAGAAATTAAAGATGCAATTGAACAGTCCTGAATTTTCCCTCTGTGTGGCAATGGTGATCATACATATTAGCCAGTACATTGACACTTGTGTATACATACATACATACACGCATACACAGCATACATGTATATGCTGTATATTTTCAACATCTACCTAAATGTTCCACATGAGATCATGGCTGCAGGAGAACTTGTAACTCTGCTCAGCTGGGATAATTTTCAAAGTTAGCCAAGGCACTACTGTGAACTCAAGGCATCTTCCACCTGGGTTTCAAGTTTCTTTTCTAAAGTAAAAATAAAATATTTTTTTCAAAGTATTTGAACTCTGGAAAAGTATATGCTTTCCTTAAAAATTAATTTCATTATTCTACATTTTCATTTTGAAAGTTGCAGTTAAAAATCAGTAGGAGATAAAGAACTGATTTGCATTTAAATGTACTGGAATTTGGCAAAAATACAAACACTGCAAGACAAAGAGACTGTCAGCAACCATAATTACAGGGGTCACAAATAAGCTTTCTAATTAAGCTATTGTGTCTTTTTTTTTCAGTGAAGACATCTATTCACCTTTTCTCGCAGGCATATTTCTACTTGGCAGCATTTTTCAACACAGCTCTCCCTCAACCCCTCTCCTAGCTGAAAATTCATCTGCACCTCACTTTGTTGAACTTTTTTCACGTCAGCTTTGTGAACTCCTACCTGCACAGGACGACCGTCTTCTTGGCCGATCATGTTTCTCCACTCCTGCAGCGACCGCTGGAGGCTGTCCAGCCCCGTCTCCCAGAGCCGCACACCGCCTCCCATGTCCACACTAACCAAACCAACTTTGCCCAGCGGTGCCAACAGGGCATCAGCGTCCGAGATCTTCGACAGCCAAGATGTATACGGAGAGAGAGACTGTGATCTGAAAAACAAGAATGAATGTGATTTTTCTTGAAGCTGTAATTAAAAAGCGGATGAGTATTTCTGTAGTCAAAGTCACAATTAAATGAAATTACATCCTCATTCTGTGAGAGACTATAACTAAGCCCTGCAGACCCACTGTTTTACTTGAAACATTCCACCAACTGAAACTGGATATGACCAAAAGATACTGGTCAGTATAAAAAGCAGTATAAAAGACCAGGCTGAAAGCAAATGTGTTGCCTAACCCACTGCTGTATCTCCTCTATCCGAAAAAAGTCAGCCTTTAGAAAAAACTATAAAGAATATGAAAAATCTAAAAATGTGTTATAGAAAAATCTAAAACTACAGAAGAAATAGGAGAGAACATGACCTGGGCACTGAGGAAAATACCTTTCCATCAGCTTAAAGTAACACCTTTCTCTAGTGCTGTGACAAAAAATGAAGATTTAAACACTCATATAAAGGTGGCACAGCTTTATGCACAGAGAATCATAGCACTGTTTCAAACAGTCAACTTGCAGACAAAAATTTAGTGCTGAAGCACAAGGCCTACTAGCTGCATAATATGAAGGACAATTTAGACAAAGTAGGAAATATTCACTGCATTTTTTCAGTACTGTTAATGACATGCATAATGACTTGGCAACTTGCACTAATACTACAATTAATAATCTTCAAAGATAAAAGAAGCAGTAACACATACACCTACAACTGAAATTGCCATGTACTAATTCAACTGAAGACAAGTTTCCTTAGCATCTGACCAGGCTAACTATGCAATAAGGAGGAAAGGTTGCTAGATTTTAGTGTAGAACTATTCATATATATGAAAAGTCACTTTACTCCCAATGGAGTACATTTTTTAATCTGGACTTCTGCTCAGACTAGCTTAACTTCTCATAATAAGTTAAGCGTCATGATGCTGAATTTACAAAGCTGAATGCTTTGTAATATCTTATATCTTATAAAGTCACAATGTAAAATAAAGTGTGATTCACTACTATTTCTATGTTAATGCCTTATATTTTTGAATGACTAAGATGTAGGCCAAGGGATCAATTATACAATGATGAACAGTCCAAAACTAATTGTTTAGTAATTCAAAAAACCCACAGATGATTAATGAAGCAGAATTAATTTAAAAGAGAATCAATTAATGTTGTCAAAACCAACATCAAATGGGCAGAATGAAAAAAAAAAGTATAGAATTCTCGATGTGTGGGTTTCATACACGTACTATTTAAACATGCAAAGTTGAGAGACTGCTATTTAAAAAAAATCCTTAATTATTATTGGAGTGGAAAATGAGAATTTTAAACCAGAATATATGTTTATATCATAAAACATTTGCAAATATGCTCTACAATGGTGAGAGATAGATGTTAAAACCATACAGAAGCTATATAGTCTGGATATTTTAATGGGTCATAAAAGATACTTGCGTATCATGCAATGTGTATTTTCCAAAGGGAGAACCAAAACATAGAGAAGCTCAAATTATTTTCAAGCTGAACTTTATATTGGACCAGAAATCAATTCCTGGTTTCTGAACACCTAGCACTGGATCGCTCTGCCTGTCTTTGTTAGACCCTAAAGACAGAGAAAAAGGAAAAGAAAATAAAGATAGCTAAACAAAATGAAAGAAGGTAGATGATAAAGCGGGTGAAGAGGGAGAAAGAGAAAAGGGAATGAAAATCAGAAGATAAATCTACCTTTCATATTTACTAAAGAATTGCTACATTTTCCTTGGTATCACCTAGTAAACAGATAAAAAATGTTGACAAAAATATGCTGCAACAGTTGCAGAATTTTACACTCTAGGTATTAATCATTCTTACTTTCCACATCAGAAGAAATATTTGCTTATCTTGTAGTAATGCACACTAAATTGTCTTCCTGTAAGACAGAGGCTGTTCTAATCAATAAAGTCAGTTACCTGGGAATAGCAATGTATTTGATTTTCTTTGAGTTAAGATCTGTTACTTCCAAGTACCCAGCAGCTTGTGGAGGAGTGACATCTGAAAATAAACAAACATGTTATTTTCCTGCTGCATGATTAACTGGTTATTGCATTTGCATTTAGCAGATTAAATTTAAATATTTCATTATACAGTACCTGTCAGAAAATGATAAGCTTTCACATTCAACACAGGGGTATAACTCGCAAATACAGAATTGTTTTATTATTCTGATAGTGAGCAACCAGACATGCACAATTATAAAAGAACAATGTATTTGTATAGCAAATGTCAAAATTACACACAAATACGACCCTACTCACAAGCACTAATCGGGCATTAACGTAATCCCTAACTCACTGCTTTTATCTGTCACCAAAGAAAATGCCAGCTGTATGTCTGACTTTAAAAGCGTACTGGGGAGCTGCACGTTAGGGACTGCTTTGACTGCATATAGCTCAATGCCTGCGATGACAAGGTCGAAAGCTTATGGGTAAAGATGAGGGGGAAAGCCACCAAGGCAGACATCCTGCTGGGGGTCTGTTACAGACCAACCAACCAGGATCAAGAGGCAGATGAAGTTATCTACAAGAGGCTGGCAGAAGTCTCACAATCGCTAGCCCTTGTTCTCGTGGGGGACTTTAACTTACTGGACATCTGCTGGAAATACAACACAGCAGAGAGAAGACAGTCTAGGAGGTTCCTGGAGTGTGTGGCAGATAACTTCCTGACACAGCTGGTGAGTGAGCCTACCAGTGGAGGTGTCTCACTAGACCTGCTGTTTACTAACATAGAAGGACTGGTGGGAGATGTGGTGGTCAGAGGCTGTCTTGGGCTTAGCGACCATGAAATGAAAGAGTTCTCGGTTCGTGGTGAAGTAAAAAGGGGGACCAGCAAAACCATCACCGTGGACTTTCGGAGGGCAGACTTTGGCCTGTTCAGGATGCTGGTTAAGAGGGTTCCCTGGGAGAGAGTGCTGAAGGGCAAAGGTGTCCAGGCAGGCTGGACATTCTTCAAGGAGGAAGTCTTCAAGGCACAGGAGCAGGCTGTCCCCATGTGCCGCAAGACGAACTGGCGAGGAAGATGGCCGGTCTGGCTGAACAGGGAGCTCTTTCTGGGACACAGGAAAAAAAGCAGGGTCTACCACCTATGGAAGAAAGGGCAGATGACTCAAGAGGAGTACAGGGGTCTCGTTAGGTCATGCAGAGAGGAAATTTGGAAGGCAAAAGCCCAGCTAGAACTCAGGCTGGCCACTGTTGTAAGGGACAACAAAAATTTTTTTACAAATACATCAGCAACAGAAAGAGGGCCAAGGAGAGTCTGCATCCCTTATTGGATGCGAGGGGGAATCTTACCAACAAGGATGAGGAAAAGGCTGAGGTCCTTAATGCCTTCTTTGCCTTATTCTTTAATAGTCAGACTGGTTATTCCCAGGGTAGCCAGCCCCCAGTGCTGGAAGATAGCGAAGGAGAGCGGAACAAATCTCCCATAATCCAGGAGGAAGCAGTTAATGACCTGCTATGGAACCTGGACACTTGCAAGTCTATGGGGCTGGATGGGATCCACCCAAGAGTGATGAGGGAACTGGTGGAAGAGCTGGCCAAGCCACTCTCCAACATCTATCAGCAGTCCTGGCTAACAGGGGAGGTCCCAGATGACTGGAGGATCGACAGTGTGACACCCATCTACAAGAAGGGCTGGAAGGAGGATCCAGGGAACTACAGGCCTGTCAGCCTGACCTTGGTGCCGGGCAAGATTATGGAGTGATTCATCTTGAGTGTGCTCACCGGGCATGTGAACGACAACCAGGGGATCAGGCCCAGCCAGCACGGGTTCATGAAAGGCAGGTCCTGCCTGACCAATCCAATCTCCTTCTATGACCAGGTGACCTGCCTAGTGGATGAGGGAAAGGCTGTGGGCATCATCTACCCAGACTTTAGTAAGGCCTTTGACACTGTTCCCCACAGCACCCTCCTGGAAAAACTAGCTGCCCATAATTTGGATGGATGTACTCTTTGCTGGATAAAGAACTGGCTAAAAGGCCAAGAGCAGAGAGTGGTGGTGAATGGAGTTAAATCCAGCTGGCGGCCGGTCACAAGTGGTGTTCCCCAGGGCTCAGTTTTGGGTGCGGTCTTGTTTAACATCTTTATCAATGATCTGGATGAGGGGATTGAGTGCTCCCTCAGTAACTTTGCAGATGACACCAAGCTGAGTAGGAGTGTCGATCTGCTGGAGGGTAGGAAGGCTCTGCACAGGGATCTGGACAGGCTGGATCGATGGGCTGAGGTCATCTGTATGAGTTTCAACAAGGCCAAGTGCTGGGTCCTGTACTTGGGTCACAACAACCCCATGCAATGCTACAGGCTTGGGGAGGAGTGGCTGGACAGCCACACCGTGGAAAAGGACCTGGGGGTGCTCATCGACAGCCGGCTGAACATGAGCCAGCAGTGAGCCCAGGTGGCCAAGAAGGCCAATGGCATCCTGGCTTCTATCAGGAATAGTGTGGCCAGCAGGAGCAGGGAGGTGATCGTGCCCCTGTACTTGGCACTGGTGAGGCCACACCTGGAGTACTGTGTTCAGTTTTGGGCCCCTCACTACAAGAAGGACACTGAGGTGCTGGAGCCTGTCCAGAGAAGGGCAGTGAGGCTGATGAGGGGTCTGGAGAACAAGTCTTATGAGGAGCAGCTGAGGGAGCTGGGACTGTTTAGTGTGGAGAAGAGGAGGCTGAGGGGGGACCTTATTGCTCTCTACAACTACCTGAAAGGAGGTTGTAGTGAAGCAGGTGTTGGACTCTTCTCCCTGGTAACTAGCAATAGGATGAGAGGAAATGGCCTCAAGTTGTGTCAGGGGAGATTTAGATTAGATATTAGGAAAAATTTCTTTACTGAAAGAGTGGTCAGGCATTGGAACAGGCTGCCCAGGGAGGTGGTGGAGTCATCATCCCTGGAGGTGTTCAAAAAACATGTAGATATTGCACTTTGGGATATGGTTTAGCAGGCATGGTGGTGTTGGGTTGACGGTTGGACTTTTGATCTTACAGGTCTTTTCCAACCTATGATTCTGGGAATCTATGATTCTATGACTTCAAAACATTGTGCTTACGATTTGCACTTGAAAATTTCTCTATAATGTTAACCTAAATGTTGTTGCGTTAAATTGAACCACTCTTTTTGCAAGTAGATTCTCAGTATGGAAAGATTTTGTAACTTCATAGTAGATATCCCTAGACTATTAGGCATTTAATATTCTGTTTACAGACAGTTTAATGAATACAGCTAATACTATGGTCCCTCCCTCAGAAATAAATTTGTGTCTCTGCGTGTGTGTGCTTACGCTGGTTTCTGCAAACATATGGGTACACTCTGCCTGGGCTGAGAAGTAGCTTCCAGTTAGCAGCTAGCTTTCATCTGCCTGGAGTAAATTTAAGTTTTTCAGAAAAGAAACCAGAAGACTGAGTTGCACTGCATGATATGGGTACAAAATATCACTATCACAAGATGAAAGCAAGCCTAGTTTTCCTTCTGAAAGAACATGTCTTTCACCTCCTGGCAATGAAGGAGAGCCTGATGTTACCTGCAGAAGTGTTGATGCTTGCATACAGGACACAGAAAAAAGACCAGTAAGCTCAGCAGTATAAGGGGATCTAATACTCAAATGAGTATAAAGAATAACCCACAGCAGCACTTTATGCACATCTACGGTATCTATACACCTATAGTATGCATATCTACAGTAGCACATCTGTTGACTTGACTTCTCCTCATAAAAATGGAAATACCAAACATATTTGAAATAGGAAAAAAAAGTCTGGAAAAATGCAGGTTTGTGGGCCACAGAGAACTTTGTGATTTGCTTAAATTTTTTTAGTGTTTTAAAATTTGCTCTCTCTTTCGGAAGTAATGGAGAATAAGATGCACTTTACAAATTCTGATGAAGATCTAGAAAATAGAGCTGATACTGAACTGGAAGGGGTAGAACTGTGGGATAAGAATTAAAAGTTAAGTTAATAAGTTGGAGAGACAACACAAATCAACCAAATTAAATTATAAAAAGACAAAGGATTGCCGAGTAGGAAGCTGAAGAAAAGGTAATCAAATGTTTAAATGCAACACAGGAACACCCGGCCAGGCCCCAGAACTGAAGGCAAGAATCTTCCATGAAACAAGAACATCAGACCTAAACAAGTGCAGTTTGCTCCTCTCCTGCCAAAGCCCAATGGAGAAGAATAGCTATATGCAGCCCTAGACATGAAACTTTAAGGAAAACATAGACATGTGAGACAGTCCTGGAGGTGATAAAGAGGTTAGAACACATGGGCTATAAGGACCAGCATAAGGAATTAACTTTGCGTTTTGGCCTAAAAAGAGACTTTTTTTTTTAAAAAACACGTCCCATAATATCAAAAAGTTCCTTATAAAGAGAGTAATATTATCCTGACTGAGTGGAGGTGACATGAAGTATTCAGCTGGATACTAGGAAAAGCTTTTCTTACACAAGGAGAGTGAAGTATTGCAGTAGCGAATTATTAGATAAACGTCAGTTAAGAAGAGTCTAAACATGTGTCATCCTGCCCCTATATAAACAGATGGACCAGATGATGTGTTGAGGTTATTGCTGTAACTGTGTGCGCTACATGTTGTTCCAGTTACTGTCACACTCAAAGATACGCACTCCCTAATAGACTGTTGTTTTACATTCATATATAGAAAATGCTAAGACTCCAAGTAAATATTTGCTCTCAAGTAGCCCTCATTTCAATAGCTTTGTTTTTAGAATAAACATTAATTTGCTGAATTCTGCCATGATCTCTTGTCTGAGTTTATATTTTGTGGCCATACATCTATTTGGCAGTCTTTGGGGAAATTATTACTTGTTATAGTATCTTTTCAAACATAACTATTATCCTGGTTTACAGTTCCAATAAAACATAAGGGAAATTATTTCTTTGCTTGTTGTTCCTGGAACAGTTTCGGTAACACATCTTGGAGTATGCTAGAGTTTGGCTGAGTACTTTGAATTATTACTAGAAATTGAAGGCTGTGTGCCAGAAGTGACCAGTTGTCCAAGAAGATGAGAAAGCAAGCCTGACAGATACACAAACCAAAGCAAAAATATAAAACAACTTCTCAAAGGCAACATAAGACAGTAGTGCAAGAACTTCAAGAGACTGCCACATACTTGATTTTATGTAATAGGATGCCTTTCCTTCACTATACCATCTCCCAGGAAAGGATACAAAGATTTATGAATGGGGCCTTATATAACTTTTGTAGGTAGGAAGCCACAGGTTTCCAATGCACAAACAACAGCAGAGATGAATCACCAAATGTCCAAAGGCTCCCAAAAATTATTTAGCAAAACCAGGAATAAGCAACACAATCTGCAAGGGACCGAGACTGTTAAGCAGCTACTGGTACTAGTTAAATGTGCATTCAATTAAATATTTTATCAATTAACGAGACTGAGAGGCAAACTCCAGAAGAAACATTAGCCCAGCAGAGAGGGTTGCAAATACTGGATCTCCAATGGGCACAGTGAGGACTAGTACCTTATTATCTCATCTTCCAGGCTGAGTACATGAATGCATGTCTCTTTTCTTCTGTCTTCCCTTTTTCACTTGGAAAGATTTTGTATTCATGCCATAACAATGGCAATACTAGGTCCCTCTAATCTAGCATCCTGTCTCCAAGAGTAGTTAGATGCTTGAAAAGTGTAAGAATGGACAAGCACACATGGCATTTTCCTCCAGTCACCAACCAGTTCCAATCTAGCGGCTCCTTAAGCTGAATGTGGTGTCTATGTTTTTATGTCTATGTATTTAGTAACTTTCCATGAGTTTGTCCAGTTTTCCTTTGGATCCATGTTGCAACGTTCACAACATCCTTGGGGAAGCAGTTTCACAGGCTGTGAAGAACCACCTCTTGTCTGTTTTGATGAAGTTCCTACTAGCTTCATTAGCTGCTCCCTAACTCTGGTACCGAGTGTAAATTTGTTGCTCTTTCCATATCTCCATGCCATACATGTTCTTGTAGAACTCCACCACATGCCCCTTTCCTGATCTTGTCTCCACATGCAGGAGACTGGGCCGATGTAATCCTGCTCATCCTTGTTGCCCTTTTCTGAACTTAATCCAGTACAGCCTTCTCCCAGCTTGAGACAAAGGACCAAAACTACACAGTGTTAAGGACACATGGATTTACACAACAGCACAAAGATGTTCTCTGTTTTTAATCTGTTTCTTCCCTAGTAATTCTTAACATTTCATCTGTTTTTTTTTTGACTGCTGCTGAGCTTTGAACTGATATTTTAAATAAACTACCTATTATAACATCAAAATCACGCTCCTGAGATGTACTGATCAGCCCCACTGTTTCCAATGTAGAATTAGGATTCTTTCTTTCTTCCTTCCTTCATGTACATTATATTTATCTATACTGAATTTCATCTGCCATTTCTATTGCAGTCAGTACTGTAGTTCTTTTGTAATCCTTCATGGTGAATCCCTTCTCCTGTGAATAATAAACAGTATCATCAGAAAACACTGTCACCTCACTGCTTATTCATTTTTCCTTTTTTTTTATGACCATGCTGAGTAGTACAACAAGTTTCTGTAGGACTCCACTCATAGCTCCTCCTCCACTAGAAAAACTGACCATTAAGTGATAAATGGAAATGTCTGAAGTCCTGAAAAAAGGCTATAGAATACAAAACCTAGAGCCTTGCTCAGGTCCAATTTAATTGTACTGGTAAATTCATACTAAACATGATTTAGTTAAGATGAATTTTGGTAATTCATAAATTAAACCATCATTTAGAAAAGACAAATCAATGATAATGATCCTCAAGAAGGCCTTAAATCTTTCAACTTAAATGGCCATAAAGCACTGTACAAACTATATATCATAAAATTTTCTACTAATCTAAAGCTATCAATCACTATTCATGAATATCTTTCACCACAGTTGAGGAAAAAAAAAGTTATTATCTCATTCAGCTGTAACAACAGATATAAATCAATTTGCTTGGTCAGACAGATGCCAATTCTCAGACAGATAATTTGCTCAGGTAACTGATATCTAGAATTCATGAAGAATGTCCGCTGTTTTTTAATTATATTAATCTAGCATTATAAAGTGTTATATACCACAGCAACTTAAAAGACTTCTGGAAATAACTGTCAAGATCTCAATTTTAGGAAGCACTGTGTCTCTCCCTCACTCACAAACTAACTAATTTTACAAAAGCTCAGAAGATTTGTGTAGCTGAGGGGAGAGCAGTGGATGTTGTCTACCTCGACTTCAGCAAGGCTTTCGACACAGTCTCCCATAACATCCTCCTAGGGAAGCTCAGGAAGTGTGGGCTGGATGAGTGGTCGGTGAGGTGGATTGAGAACTGGCTGAA
>Ga0065711_1029501_pt1 | contig 35941 bp, 19 predicted proteins | sample Hoacrofraction12_FD_59098 | JGI IMG/M metagenome (GOLD analysis project Ga0065711, IMG submission 59098) | Hoatzin crop microbial communities from Cojedes, Venezuela - Epithelial fraction 12 v2 (version 2) | ecosystem: Host-associated > Birds > Digestive system > Esophagus > Crop | place...
ATCCGCCTACTGATGGAGATAAACAAAAATGGAAGTAAGCACACATGCCTTTTTTCCTTATTTACTTTTAGGATGCCATAGAATTTTTCTTCAGCTCTGACTGGATGGATCTGAACACTGGAAAGGTACAGACAAGCTTTGGGGTGCCTGCTGTAACAAAACAAGTATTGATGTTTAGCGTGGAGATGCTGGAAGAGTGAAGTCATATTAACCATCAAAGCTTCCCGAGTTTTACAGGTTTTTATAAGTATCACAGCTAATTATATCCGAGACCCAGACTTTCACAAGACAACAATAAAAATGTGTAATGGATGTCACAATTTAACTATATGTGTTCTTAAAGTTTCATTCACTTTGAACTTCATGGGTCCAAATTTTAAGTGTAGATACACCATCAACAAGAAGCTACCAGCTGTTCATCAGGAGACCTGACCTGCAAGGTGCTGAGCGTCTCTGCAAACTTCAGTCATCTGGGAGCAGTCAGTAAAAGAGATGGGGAACACAACTTGCAGGATCAGGCCCTGAGAACGGTAGCACACTGTACAGTGCCAAACTAAAAGGTTATCCAAGACAGGAAGTCCCTTCCTATACGCATAGTAAACAGGCTTTAGATCTCATTGAGAAGCCAAGGAGTGTAGAAACCCCTTCCCTCCAAATATGTACTTGCCATCCCACATTTTGCCGTTGCCATCCAACACTTTGCTCAAAATGTTATCTGACATTTTGCTCCTATCAAGCAAAAAGTCACATGGCCTTAAAGGCATATGTGAGTCACTTAAGCTAAAGAGTCCATGTAGCCCAGTTGCTTGGAGGACAAACATTTGTTCTTGGTAAAAAGGAAGGAAAGGGAAGGACAGGAAGTGGGAAGAAACCATCTTTCCTATGGGACAACCACTCCGGATTAGTGCTGGGAGTAAAAGAGAAAACTGTATTGCTAGTCATCCGCCCTCTGGAAAAAAGAAAAAACCATATTCTCATCTTGCATATGCAAATGCAGAGCCTGGCAGTGACTCTTCGGATTAGCAGACTGTAGCATCACTATACACACTTATCAATTAGGCTCCAAACGATTTCCCAGGTCCCAAGGAACCACAGCACAGAGTTATCATCACTGCCCAGCACTCATACAGCACTTCAGCACTTTGAATATTTAACAGGAGAAATTAAATAAAAAAATATAAGAACTCTACAGATTCTCAGCCTCGCTAAAAGAAACAGTACTATATGCTATCCTACTATAATATAAAGACTTTGAATTCCGCGTTTCATTCTGGTGACATTTTCCCTTCTTCTGAACGAGCATGAGGTCAGGTTAGAAGGGGGGGAAATAATTTTGTAGAATGCTAAATCTACAGGAGTTGAGGGTGCTTAGCACTCCACAGAGTACAGACAAACAACAATAAAACAAATAGACTCATGGGAGAAACTGAAATTATTATTCAGTCCTTACCTAGACTGTCTTACTGGTATCTACTGGATTTTCAACACAGAAAAGCTGAGCAAAGGTATAAAAGGATTTGCTCCTGAAAAGTCCCAGAATTTGCAGTATAACAACCAAAACTATTCTCTAACACTGCTACTACCACCGTGCCTATGAACCTCAGTAGCAGACAAGCCCAACTGTGCTAAGCCCTATACAAGTACAAAATAAATAGTTTCCATGTCAAAAAAGAATTAATCTGGACACACCAAATTAATGTGAACTAAAGAGAGGAAAGAAAGGAGACCCTACTCTCTATATTGCCAGGCTTCCACAAGACACCAGTGGCCTGGCTTGACCATGGTAGACACCAGTCAACAAAGAAAGCTTTAAGGAACATTACGAAGGGAGGTAACAATTGTTTATGGAGACCTCCTTCCAAACATCAGAGTTAGCATGAGTCTGAACACCAAGATGGGCATGGGGAGCTAAATCCAGTCTAAGTGGACAGCAATCCTGATGGCTCATCAACAAATGAGAGGGGAAAGATGAGTGGTAGTAGGCTAGGATGGGCCTTCAAAGTCAAGGTGAGCAATTTAATGTTTAACCAAATGGACAGCACAGGGAGAAATACAAAGAGAGAAGGGACATAGCCAAAGGGACAGATTAGGAAAATTTGTCTGACAGGAAAGCTTCAGTGGAGAAAAAAAAAAGGGAAAAAATGGGCCACAGAATGTTCACAAGTGAGAAATAAGGATCTGTGTGGTTGGGCAGAACTGCGCTGGAGATCGTACACAGCTAGAACCAAGGCTTAGACACAGACCTGTCTTGTTTGGTCACACCCAGGCTGAGCAGAAGTCATTCTGCTTACAAATCTAGCTGAGAGATAGAAGGGCAGTGCCCTGCACAGGGACCAAACCCAAAGCAGGACACGTGCTGAAGAACTTGCAGAAGAAGATAAGCTCCACCTAAATAAGGTTCTGCTTGAGCTAGTGATGACTTGTATTCCTGACAGAGTGACCCAAACTGCAGCTTATATAGAAGATGAGTGCAGAGGTAGGTCTGTGAAAGCAGAAAACTCACTATCTATGGAATATATTACTTTCTGGCCACATACAGAAATAAAAGAGAAAGACAGAGAGAGAGCAGACAACTATGGGACTTCCCCATAAATGCAGAGCCTGTGGCAAAAGAATAACCCACTCACACTGTCCTGTAACTAGAGAACAACCGAAATCTTTAGTGAAGACGGAGATGTGTCCAAGAAACAGCAGTTCTGCACAACCAAAAAGAACTAACCCAGAAGCAAACAGGGTTTGAAACATCTTTGTTTCCTCTATGATTCATCAGTGCACTCCAGACCATGTACTGACATTATGTGTAACAGTCTGAAGATTACTCTTAAAACTTACCAGCTCTGACCACAGCATTTTTCCTGAGAAAAAGATCAGCAGATTAACAATCTGAACCTAACCACCTCTCCCCTGGCTATGTTCCCAGTCAGCAGCAGACAAAAGATGGTCACAGAGATGCTATCACAAAAGCTCTGCACCCCTCGCTGCAGAAGGCAATTCTCCTCAGCAGGAAATCCCCGCAGCAGCACGATGCCTTGTCTGCCGTGCGTCACCAGCATCCCAGGAGTCCGGACTAACCTTTGCACGGCAGTCTCGTTCTGAACACCTCCAAGGCCCCAGGGCATCTGAACCCAGACATGAGCACATCGGTACAGAAAGTGAAAAGCACTAAATGAAATGAAGAAACGAAAAATGAAGTTCGAATCGTTCCTATAACCAATGCAAACACTATTAGGGGGAGTTATGGGTTGGTCATTGGTATTTATGTGGACTGTTCTGTTCGATCATTGTTTTATAAATGGCTTCTATCCGCATGTATGACTCACTGATTACAGAGTATGCTATTTCACTGTACCAGGCTATTCCCCATATCACATATAGCTATAAATTTCTTTCTTGTGCCATTTACAAGTTTTTCCCCATTCCCCTTGTTTTACAAAAATGAAGTTTTAAAGTGTATCATCAACTTGTTACATGCTTAAGACACACCTACAAAGATATTCTTAGGCAAACTAAGAGCCAAAAAATTTAAAAGTTGGATGGTTATGAGAAAGAGCAACTTTCGCAGTTATCTGAAAGGGCATATGCTAATCACCAGCTGGAATCAACAACCAGCTTTGTCACACACATTTTCAACACACTGCAACACAAAGTACCTAGAAAGCTGTTCCTCTGAGGCTGTATGATTCCTCAGCTTCCATTGGAGTGACAGCTATAACCTTTCACTCAGACATGGTCCTTAGCCACTACGCTCATAATATTTTAATAATTAAGTGTAATTAAACATTTTCATGATTTCAAACTCAGTAAGAAATAATTACTCAGTATTTCTGAATTTGGAATTTCTTACTGAGTTGGGAATGCTGAAGCACTGAATGCTCCAAATCTTTTCAAAGAATAAACATTAAAGATCTTTTTCCACATATATATATTGCAGATTATAAAACATACCAGAAACAACATTATGCTCAGCTGAAAAGAGCTGCTTGTCTAACAATACCAAGGAAACGACACACATTGCCCAGGCAAACTGCATATGAAAAAAATTAATTCTAAATGGGTAGATTGACTGCTCTCAGGGTTATACACAGACCTAGCTTGAAGTGGACAACCAGTATGTTACCCAAAATAATTTTCTCAGCTAACTCTACTCACCACTAAAGCAGTGAATAGTAGATTTTCTACAGATCCATCTTTAGCGTCTTATCTAACATCCTACAAGGTAAATGAGCTTTCCATTTTCTTCAGTGTATGCCCGTAGTGAAGAGATTTCAAGATACATCTCATTAAATGATCTCATGGAGGCAGGAGAGCCTTGAAGCTATCCACATTTATGCAGCAACATTTCATTTAAGTAAATGTTGAGACTTATTTTTTTCTCCATGGCAGATGGACCCAAAACACCTGTATGCAGGTTCATACATGCATTCACTGCTTGGATTGAGTCTTCTTATTTAGTTTCTTTTACTGTTCCAAAGAATTAGCTGTTCCAGAAGAATGATGTCGTGACTATTTTTGGTGATCACAGCGTGCATTTCTATCGTTTGCTGGTTCTTATACTGTAGTCACACATCTAATATCCAAGTACCACAGAGGAGTGCAGTGAGTGCTGGCACGATGGTTATTATCACATGCTGGTTTATCCGTCATTCACTTCCTAGGGGAAACAGCTATGCAGAGTAGAGTGCACTGCTCAGGAAAGCAGTCTGCAAAGTGGAGGAGGGAGACAGCGTTGTTTGCAAATTGGCTGATGCAGGCCAATACACATTTATTGTATAGCAGGTTCCTACACCAGTAACAGAATCACAAAAAAAGGCAGTTGGGAACAACCTCAAGATATCACTTAATCCACTTTCTGCCCCAAGGAAGAATCAGCTGTACCTTTGTCCTTTCTGACAAATGTTTGTGCAATAGGTCTTTATTGTATTCCAATGGCCCCCACTGCCTCTTCATGCAATATCCGTTTGCTCCATTTTCTCGCTTCTCTAGTACCTGTCTCAACAGATGTCTGGATAGCTCCAGTTCCCTCAGATTCCCTTAGCATCAACCCTGTGCTTCAGAGGATTGTCCTCGTTGTTCAAAAAACCCCCACAATACTTCATATGTCTGATCTTCCTGGTGCAGTAAGCTGGAGTAGGTCCTTATCACAAAGCTGTCCATGTTATTCCCTCTTTCCACATCCTTGAGACTCACCCCTTTCATATTTTGGATTTCAAAGCAAGTATATATACTGTTGGTAAAAGGGGAAAACCCTCCTCTTTTGTCACATCTCACTTCTCCGAGCAAATGATGTTCCCTTTTATCCAAATTCACATACAGCTCTCCCAAGAGGTCTCAGATAGGCATGTAAGTCATACTGTTCACTACATATCGAAACTTCCAATTCTTTTTATTTATTCCGTCACTTCAGTATAGTCTTCATCTAAGAGACCATTTGTTCTAGGCATTATTCCTAGCGTGTGTCATGCCGATAGAAATTTTCCCTTGGGATCTTCAAAATTCCATCTTTTAAAGAGCTTTAATTTTACTTGACTTGGTTCAGAGAAAGTCAAAAGTTTAAAACTTCTGCCTTGGTAAAACACGCTCACCTCCAGTCCATCCTACATAAGCAGTAAGTCATAAAAAGCCTAATTTACACACAGTATTTCTGTCTGCCTGTTCAATGTCATTATAACGCTAACACTGCTGTTGAAAAGTGGGTGTTGCCAGCAATGGGCTAAGTGGAAACATTAAAGAAACAGTTTATTAATCAATTCCATCCCACAAACCCTAATGTAACAAAAAGAAGCACAAATAAATGCCTGATGTGTTAAAGTAATATATGGCCTGCACACTGAGACATAGGACTCCTTTAAATTTCTTGGCAGTTTTAGTTTAGGCTACTAACACTTTGGGGGATAATATACTAGTTAAATACATTAATGGTTTAAGTTTGGTTTGTGTTTGTATTTAATTTTCAGTGAACTTCAGTACTGTTGAAAGGTGCTGGATCAATAGTACTGGTTTTGAGCTTATTTATCTTAAACTTTCCCCCACGGTATTAACAGCTCTCACATGTAAAACGAGATTCAGCTTAGTTGGTATTTAGTTAGCAGCTGCTGGTTTCTCAACTTCTGAGGACCAATCCTAATCAAAAAATAATGTGGAAGATACTAAGCATGAGATAGTCTGTTGACTATAGTGAAGGCTCAAAAGTGATCTTTGAGCTTTAAGCTGGCAATATTTACAGTTCTGTGACCCCTTGTCTCAGCTACCCGTCCTCACTCTCATGCTGCCCCTTCCCTTGTGCTCAACAACATCAGACACTGTGCCTGCACATGGGGAACCAGAGCGGAGAACCAAGTTAAAACAAACCCGTTCATCACACTTGCACTGACGTGAGGCAAGGGGCTGTATGGGAAGGAACGATGGGGAGGGGTCCAGCTGTTTTTTTCAGTAGCTCTGCTGGCTTCCTCCCTGGTTAAAGCACCCGTGAAACCCTGATGTCCATTTATTGCCTAAAATCAGATAGGATGAATCCACAACTCCCTCATTTTTTCTCTTGTACATACACAGGCTGAAAAGGAACCATACTGTTCAGCTTGGACAACATTTTTGCATGGGGTGAAAGGGTACTGAGCAAGATAAAGCCTGCCACATTCCTTGTCATAATCGTGTACAGATGTTCCATATTAAAAACTAATATTTACTGAAATACTTTCAAAGTTGCATCAGAGCTCCTCAGAGTGTGTTAAAAATAAGCACATGCAAAAAATTACATTTAGCTGGGAGCCAGATTCCTTCACCAAAACTACAGACAGCTAAACAACTGTTTCTTTGCTAATATGAGGAGCCAAATCAAACCCCTTCATCTGAACACCTCTGAACTCTGGGACTGGTTTTGTCTGAAACTACATTTGGCCAAATGATTGTTACCCTCCAGTGAGTACATGACCACATACAAGAAGTTCACTGCTTGATCAGTTTATTACATGAAGAAATCTAATAAACTGTGATTTAAATTTAATAGCCTTGGACAAATTTGCCTGTCTGTTCAGCAAAATGAACTCTCAACCTCCGCTCATTTACAGAGATCCAAGATTCCTCCACTACACACAGCAATCCAAACTGCCCCAGCAATTTGTTAAGAAATATTTGTTTCCCCTAATAATGATAAGTAACAATAATAATAATAAAACAGCACATGTGGTTCTGATAAGAATGAGCTAAATAAGATGGCCTCAAATTCCTATCTGATTAAGAGACCATCATATGACAAACCAGCAGAATCAAGTATCTGCCTGAAAACCAGGGAAAGTGCTTGATTTACAACACAAAGTGGATGTCTGCCATGATTTTCGCACACTTTGCTATCTTGGCTGACCTCTTCCAGACTTATTTTCTGCACACCAACAGATTTCACATGTTTTTAAATATGGTGACAACTGGGAATTCATAAATAATATATCTCCACTGAAATACAACCGCCACGTCTGAGCAGTTCCGGCTCCAGGCTTGATCTGCAGCAAAAGTCAGACAGCTGAAGTTTATAGCAGCTCTCCCCATTCTGCAGCTACACTATTAAAATGACTCCACATGTACCCAGCTGCCCAGATGTAGACAGCTCAAGCTAATGGTACCTAAATACAAGTATGAAATATCGCCTCTTGTCAGGAAGAGTTACAGTCACGCATGACAAATTTACGTAGGTAAAACTGCAGAAAAACGTGCGTCAGAAAGTGTGCATATGAACACCTTGCTTCAAAAAGCAAATATGAACTTGTCAAATCTGTGTTTGTTTTGTCAATAGACAACTTCAGCATCATTCATGCCCATCACATAGGCATTTCAAAGAGCAATCATGGACTGGAATATCACTTCACTCCTGGAACCCAGGCCATATCCCCTACACACATTACACAGTACTTTAGGGACAGCAAAGCAGAGACCCCAGACTTGCACTTCTAGCCTTCAGTATGAAAAAGGAGAAGTAAGAAGTAATGAACATATAGGGGAATTTTCACAGAGGCAAGTATACATTAATGGATATTTTGGTTTTCTCACTATCTCCCCTAATCTATTTTCATTTTTCTTCTAAAGTTTTTCTTCTGTGTTTCCTGAGCATCTATGCTAACGACACCATATGCCGCTTGGGACACCTCAAAAGGTCTATCCTCACCAGTCACAGACTGACTGATGCTAAAAACTTCTTCCTCTGTCCCCTATCGTGAAAATCATCAGAAGCCACCATGTTCTGCCTGATTACAACCATAAGGCACCATCTTAGACAGTAACTGAGACCAGACTCCCTTGTTACTCATCCCAGATTCAAAAGTTTTGCAAATATAAAAAAGTTCCATCTCTCCCCTGTAAAACACACGACAGCTTACACAAGGAAAGCTGCTCAAAATGCTAAATCATCCCACTTCAAGCAGCCACATGAGGTAAGACTTCTCAGTATGCATGAAAATCTTATCATCTTTAGTATCTCAGGTGCTCAGAACAACTTCTAAACTTACTTTAAATATTCCATGTAGTCACCCCCATACAGGTCATTTTTAACTACCCTAAGTTTTTTTAATACTTAGAAAAAAGTTAAACACAACCACCAAGGTACCTTCACACGCAAGAGCCCAGTATTCTGTGGGTGTGAGAACCACAGAAGACAGCCAAGACCTTTTGGCACAGAGAAAGGGAGTTCTGTTACTCTCTTCACTCAAACATACAGTCCTTTAAATGACAGACGGGAAAGCCCAAGTCCGTCTCCCAGTCTAACAAGGAGGATCATTCCCCTGGGCTTATCCACCCGTAAGTTTCCGATTATTCAAGTGATGGATTCTTCTGCCTCATGTTCTGGGAAAGTATCTGTTGGTGTAATGAATCTTGCAGCTACACAAATTTCCTACTTGCTCAGCCAAAGTTTGGCTTTCCTTTGTCTCATTCCATTACTTCTAAACACCACTCTCAAAATGTCTTCTCCTTCTATAAGGAGTTGTTGACTTCCCTTCTATGCCTTCTACACATTACATTTGCATTTCTGATGAATCACATGTTTCTTTTCTACTGTTAATGTACTTTGGCCATTTTAATCTTTCACTACTATTACCAATGATGTGATCTCCAAATCCAGCTAGGGTGGAACTAAGGTGGAGAAAACTTTGTAAGAAAATAATAGAACAATAGTCCCCAGGTTGCTGGTCCCCAGACAATGTGAATTATTCTGATTTCTGAGAACATCATAATGAAAGGAGAGTGCATTCTCCTAAGCCTCAGAAAAATCCTGGATACCAGACACTGAGGGACACAATCAGTGACCACCTCTCAAATGCCTTCCTCTCAAGGGTCTACCCCCCCAGCCTGCTCCATGCTTACAGATAAAGAAAAAGCTGCTCTCAGCACCAGGTCTTAGCCTCTTAAGTCCTTCCCAAATTGTCAGTGGACTGGTCTAAGAGTTCCTGAGAAGACAGCACCTGAGCAATTCAAGACATATTTTCCACAGGTTTACTGAGACACTTGGTCTACAGCAACCTTAGTGTGCTGGCTCCACAACAGTCTTTATGATGGCTTAACTGCACCAGCATGGTCCGTGCTAGAATTTGGGTACAGAAGAACAATGGCACAAAAGTGCTATTATGCTACTGTCATCGCTGTAGCATCTAAGCCCTTTCTCACTAGTGACAACTTCTCCCTCCTGCGGATTGTCCTTCCATCCTGTTCCAGAAAGAACCACAATATAGGATGTGGCTTTGCTTTGGTAGAACTAACGGTCTTGTTTCTTTTAATGTGCCTCTTGCCATAGATATATGTGAGTCGAGGAAATGCATGTTGGAGTAGGGAGCGAGCAGATTTGTAAGAGCTATGCAGAAGACCAGGGACAACTTCAGATGGACAGTTAGGGTAGACCTGTGAAATCCAGGGCCAGGCCAAACACAGGGAACGAGTTACAAAACATGCACTCTTCTACACTTACGCGCTAGCAGAGTTCAGTCTCAGCACTGTCTTTCCTGTGGAGAACTGATACAACTCTTGATGATAGTGCAAGTGTCTGCGCTAGTGCAGACATCCACCTACTCCACTGAGCTAAGAACAGCTCAGATGGTGCAGCCACGTGACCGGCTGAGTGCAGTTAAGTGCTTGCTAATACCCTATGCACACACTGGGAACTGTAATGGCTCTTTGTGAGACATTTTCCAGATACTGCCTGACTCTTCCACAGAGCAGGCAGCTCTTCTTAACTTTTTAATAAATTGGGTCAATAATTGCAGCAAAAGTCCCCATGATCTGATATAGCGCTAAGCTGAAAAAGGACAGGGAACAGCACTTGTCTGGAGCGCATCCCAATGTTACACAGGGCCACCTCTGCACTCAGCTGGGTTAGTATGTGTAAATTTGGTCAAACTCAGTGTAAAGGTCATATTCATCCTTTCAAGAAATCCCATGACAGTGGGAGCTGCAGTTTGTTGGGGACAGGCATGTTTCATGGTTCGGTTCTAGCAAACAGTCAGTGATTGAACTGCTCCAGCGAAAGGGCTGCAGTCAGGCAATGGCAGGCAGAGGTCCCACGAGCCCAGCAGGCATTTCCACCCCATCAGCATGGCTGCAAAATGGGCAGCTCTCGAGAAGGTCCAATAAGCAAGTGCGCAGGCAGGCACAAGTGTCTGCGAGGGCAAGGTCCTCTCTGATCCACCTCATGCCTTATTTGTTGCCTGTGATGGGCCCCAAGTCAGAGACACAGACCTAAATCCCATTTTTATCTTGCAACAAACCACTCAAGGTAATTTAATATGATAAACTCTTTCCAACATTGCAAACCTTTTCTTCTGTAGGAGACAGATAAAACATATTTTGAAACAAGAAGTTCTTGCTGCTCTTTTAAATCAAATCTTTCCTCCTCCTTTACACAGCGTCTTTCAAAGCAATCCCAGTGCAGTTAGAAAGGCCAGATATTTCTACAATACAAGAATATAGTACCAAAATTGGCTGTGAAGCTGCTGTTAACTATTTGCCCTGCTATGCTTCGTCCACCAGCTGTGTTTTACCTTGTTGGCCTGGTAAATTACCATGTACTGTCTCCTCTGTTCCTGTGTGGCTTCTTCCCTTAACTGCTGCTGAAAAGGGATCCTGAGGAATGGAGAGGCTTTGAATGTTCAGCCCATATGAATGATTTTCTGTACCAGCTAACACCTCTTCAACAGAGACACTCTTTTTTGCTTGAGGGGATAACAGAATTATGTGCAATCAAATCTGATGCCATCATGACTAACTAATTGGGGAAATTACATAAGCTTTTGTGCACTACTGCATTCCACAGAAAAGAATATTTTTCTTCTTGTTTAATATTGCTAGGCATTTAAACTTTTTTAAAAATCTATTCTTCATATGCAAATCTCTGTCACTAGTTTGTTTCTTCTGTTTTCTCTCTTGTTTTCAGGTTTCAATAATCTTTTAAGGAAAATAACTGGTGTTGGCTGATTGGGGTTTTTTTAAGATAGAGTAGTCCAATTTTATGTGAGGCTATTCTAGAAGCGTACAGTGAAGGACCTGATCACTTTAAGGTGTTGAAAGCTGAGACTTAGACTTATACCTTCAAAGCCCCCTATCAAACTAAAAAACAGTTTACACTACTGCTCAGACTATCAAACATCTCCTGTCTGAATAGTTCAGGTTACAGAAATGGTTGGTCAACCTCTGCTGTAAATTCACATTGATATCTCACTGTAAATGGGAGCAGGATTCAAACTCTTTGAAGCAACAACTAAAAAACTCACAAAGCACATCCTTCTGACCAAAAATGTCTCTTTTCTAATTTTACATAGTAAAAAATACTTCACGAAGAGTAGGAGTAAATGTGACATCTAATAAGGTAACTCCTCCTGTCAGGTGAACAGTTTAAAAAAAATTCATGCTGTTCAATGTGTTGAATATGTTTCTTGCCAGACAAAAATTTCTCTGCTTTAAAGCACAATGATGCCTGCCCTCCTTTCCTTGTCTGACACCTGCTCTGATATTCCAGTACCTTGCACTTTGTGTGTGACAAAATAAGTTTTTGACAAAAGCAAAGGCATCTTTTAAAGAAATTCACTCCTTCCGTAAGAAATAAAACCTAGCATCCACAAGTGTGTCTATAGTGGATTTTTACCATCACAGACTAAGAAAAGTGCCATTAAGTGGAATTATGAGGTTTGAGTTTAAAAGCAGGCTTTTCTCTCTGCAACAAAAAACGGACATACACAAATACATGCAATTTACAGAATGAATGTACAGCAATGCTTATTGCATTTTACTTTCACACAAGCTACTTAATATGCTAGGACAAGAAGGAGAATAGATGTTGAAGCCCCCTGAAAACTTCAGTGACAAGGATAAACAACAGCTCAGCTGATGGTGATTAAAAGGTCAGGTAAAAAATCAGAACTAACTAAACCAAATCTTTTCACTGGAGCAATGTCGTCATTGTCTTTTCTTGACAGCTTACCAGAAACGGGTCCAAACAGCAACTCAAACTCTCTTTTTCATTTAAGTGCTTTTTAATGATAAGAAGCAACTGATAAAACAATGCAATATAAAAGATGTTCATATTCATTCATGGTGGATCACAGCCAAACTCGGCTCCAGATTTGGACTCCAAACGTGCCAAAATTTAGATATAGTCAGTGTTGGGTTTTCTATTCATTCTAATTTTAATAAAATTATTTCTAACTTCTATTCCACTTCTGGCTTCTGCTGGGAACTGGAAGGAGAAATCCCAAAATAGGCATATGCTGTACCATCCATTTATACACTTAAACAGGAAGGGAAAATACTAAACTCTGCAATGTGCAACAGGACTGTGAGTCAGAACTGCAACTGGAACCTGAATTTTGTACTTCCGGACCTTTAACTATTTTAAACATGTAGTCTCAACACTGAGCTGGCACGAGACTTTGCATTTCTAGTATAAAACAAGTACTCAGTACTCAAACACAACTCTATTTTCAGGAGCTGTGTAAGGAAGCAAAAGCTTTCCTGTAGCCTTGCTACTACTGCCTGCCTGTATTTGTTTCGTGGGCAGCTAAGTACGAGATGTCTGATCAGGGGAGTATCCATGCATTGCGAAATGGAGAAAACAGGTGAGCGGGTGAGGAAATTAGGCTTCATGCTTTTCTTCTAATCTAATAAATACTTCCATGAAAGTGTGTCGCTCTGTCTCTCTGTCCTTTTCCCCCCACCCCACCTTTTCTTCACTTTTGGACAGAGAATCAAACGACCCTCTCTTCACTGGGAGCTCTGTATTAGCCTTACCAAGAAATAAAAACAGTCTTTCGCACAAGAGCCTCGTTTAAGCTAGGGCTTTCGCCCTTGGCCCTGCCAGAGCTACGCTGCAGCAGCACCACAGCCATGCCCATGCCTGGCCACGTACCCCACTGATGTGGACTCTGACACTACCCTGCAGACTCGATTTCCCACGTTGACCTTGGATGTGCCTTGCCACTACAGACTTGCCTGGCAATCACTGCACTGCGTCTGACCCCAGTTACTGTCCTGACCTGACCCGGGCCCCGACGCTCTGGCTGACTCCTCACAGCTTGACCTGCTATCATGGTTTAACCTGTCAGCCAGCAATCAGGACGTGACAGCCGCTTGCTCATCCCTTGCTGGTAAGGATCCTGTCACCTACCAGCCTTTTCACCATGCTGCCCCAGCTGTTCCCTGGCACTGCTCGTGGGCTTGCGCAGCAGCCCCACGGCTTTCCACCAGAGCTCTGACCCCAGCTAATCCCACACAACGTGCAAGGTCTAACAGGATCCCGCCAGAACAGCAATGTGGCTCAGGAGTCGTCTTTTCACCCATTTCTATTTTCCCAGGGATTCACCTTCTCTCCATATAACGAGAAAGGAGGAAGAATGCAGCTGTTGCAAACAAGGCTGTCAAATCCTGTATTCACCTAAATTATTACCTCTAAGTTCTAGAGCTGAAAAACTCTCCATTGCTGTCTAGAATAGTGCATTTTAACATCTTTTCTTCTGCTATCGCTTAAAAGGTTTCCTTAATGAGCAAGTACCTCAGAGAGCAAGCTAACTATAAGCATGGATCATAAAAGCACATTCAGCAAGAACATCTCATACCACTTCCCTCTCCCTGTTGGCATTAAGACAACTGTATGCTCTGCGTTTTATGGATAAAAAAAAAAATCAAAAAAAACCAAGTACATTATTTGCAAGTCTCATTTCCATAACAGATGAATAGTTTCTAAACAAGATCACATCAGTAGCCCATTACCATCCATTTTAAGACACTAGAAGGACACACTCTGCAAAACAAAAGAGGAAAAACTCTCACTTTTCAAAGATACATCTCTCACTAGACCCCTACCTACACTAGGGGTAAGGGAGACATGAACAAAGCGTCAGGAGGCCAAGGCAAACAAGTATTTCATGATGTGCAACAGACACTTATAGAATCATAAACATTTGAAAGGACCTCTAAGATCACCAAGTCCAACCGTCAGCCTCACCTCTTTGATCATCCTTTACATCCACCAAAATGGTGCCTAGCTGACAAAGACTGACAAGAGGCAAGAATGATCTGACAACTAGGACTGGTACAGAACACAAGACTTTATATCCAGGACCTGCCTCCTAAGATCTCTGTTGGCATACTGAAGCATGGCTTATTTGCGAGGAGCTGGCAGTGTTCATGGTGCTACACAAGCTGTAGGAAAATATAAACAAACTGATACAAGTCAGCACAAAAGCTCTGCCGACTCATATTGGTTGAAAATTAGCCCCAAAGATTTTGTTACCTAGACGACAGGAAGGAAGATAATTCTTCTAGCACCATAAGAATTGGCAAGACTGAGCTGTTTTCAAAGTCTGTTCTCGATCAACATTTTCAGTTTTTGGTTTATAAATTATTTGGGCCCCTCCATAAGGAGATGAATCATATCTGCCTTAACCCTTATTTCTTTTCTGAGAAATTCTCCGAGCTTGCTAAGCAAAATAAGACATCTGGTGCTCTAAGCAGGTGCAAACAACCCCATGGCTAAAGTACTATCAGCATCAGTCTGTATCAGACTTCTCACTATTTTTTCAGATAGAAATAGCTGACGATGCCTGTTTAAACCCAGTCTGCAGTTGGAACGTGTAGAGATGTGGCCCTAGAACTCTGAAGCGCTCTGACAGCACAGTGACAACCCAGACTGCCCCTGGGACAGGGGTTTCTGCTCGTTGGTTCCGCAGCAATGGAGAAAGAGGGAGTTAGTTTCCTCTAACTGGCTATACTAACAGCTATCGATACCAATACTGCTCCTCAAGAACACCTCTCAGGGATGCCCACCCCACAGAATAGGCTGTCAGGATTAATAGACGTGTCTGCAACTATTCTTTCTCCCTGCTCTGACATCTTTCTCCCTTCTCTGACAGTGACCAACGCAGGAATCGATTCTGAGCGTACAACAGCACTAAATTCCAGCCAGCTAAACAGCATACTCTTCAACTTCTACATTGCATCAGAGAGGAGCAAAAGGCAGCGGGAGACAGGACAGGCCAAATCTTGGCTTTACAAAATACACATGGGATTCTTAAAGTCCATAGCACAGTTTGTCTTGAAAGACTCATCACTCCTTCTTCCACAATGTAAATCATGCAACTGACTTTTGGGGACGTATGCTTCATAAACTAGAACGGCCTTCCCTGAACTTCCATGAGTTCACAGAAAACATACATCTGCAGACAGCAGTAGAAAAGACTGGGCTGGTTTATGATCTGACCTAAATGCATGCCTTTGTAAGGCACTGCCACTGGCTTCAGCAGGACCTGAATAGAACAGAAAAGAATCCAGCAACGGGTCCAAAACTCACATTATCCTTAGGATAGGCATGGCCCAGCTGAGTGTTCTCTGGGATCGGCATAACAGTTTTGGAAGGAAATTCCCCATTTCGGCTAAAAGGGACATACTCCTGCTATCCTGGACAAAGAATGGGGAAAAAATATTTCTAAATAAGTCCCTTCTCAGTCCCTTGCATTCTCATTTCTGTGGGAGAAAGCGATTAGACCCTTGATATTTAGGTCATCAAGCCATTCCTCCCTCCTTCACTTGAGACAATGCATTATAAGCATTACAGCAATCTCCTCATGAGGTTAAGGAAAAAACTAAAAAATTCAGTACTTGGAACAAAAATATACGAAAAGACTAGAACTAAAATTTTTTGTGTCTCTAAATGGAAAATTAGAAGTTTTTACCCCTCCAGTCCAGCAATATATCAATCTGCTTATTGTATTTATACAAACAAAATTATAAAAAGAGAACGTAGAGGCTATAAGAGTAGCACAGCAGCTGATGGAAAACTGTTTCAAGCAGTGGATAACTTTTTCCAATAGTGTTACAGCTTGGAAAAGCAGCTTCATAATGGAGGAAGGCACGAACAACACGCTTGTGGGCCACAGAGGAGACCTCAGTCCTTAGCCAGCCAGGGAAAGATTGTGCTAATAATGTGGGACTAAGGGAGGCACAGCTATCTTAATCTTCATTGGAAAGGGAACTCACTGTTTGGGTATGGCCAATACATGTCTCACTGAAGCAACGAGGCTATTAAAACAAAGTTTTCTGGAGCATCAGCTCATCTTGCAGGCTGCCTTTGTAATCCACCAGCAAATTTTGCCACCACCAGACAGAGTGCAAAGCTTGCCCCAAATATATTAAAATTTGGGTTCTGTAATACCAGAGTTCATAGACTCCAACCCTTGAAATACCCCAATGTTATAATATATGGATTTTCCAGAAGTGAGACCCGTTTCAGCCTTCACACACTGCTCCAGCAATATGGCAGCAGCCACAGAGCAGCACAGGGCCTGCATATACTTGTACAGTGCCACCACCATCTCTGTCCTTGGCACAGGGGCAATGACAGGGATGGGGGCGTGATTGAAGCATTCTGTGCTCCAGAAACAGAAGCAGCTGGGCAAAGCGTCTGCAAGAGCACCCACGGGGACTGCTCTAATTTAAACTGGCCCCTGAGCAGCTGAGAAGCTGAGGAATAGAAGCAGAGATGGCCTCAAGCCACTGTTGTACTCTCTTCCTGAAACTGCACCTCCTGAAGCACAGCAGAAAATAACAGCAGATTGTAAAAAAGCCAGGAATGAAGCTGGGAAAAACAAAGTCTCTTCACTCAACAAAGTCTCTTTAACCCAGACACCAAAAACACACCAAAATTGCAGCCCTGCTGCAAGCTAGCATTGCTTGCTGTGTCACCTAAATAAGGATGAGGAAGAGTGAAATGGCTCAGCTTCTGACTATGTTTATCCCAGCTCTAGTAGTGAATAATGACATTTCACTTCCACAACATTGCTTTTGAATTACCCCTAGGAAACCAGGAGCAGCGAGCCCGTCTTGGCATACAGAACTATAAAAATTTGAGTTTTAATCTTGGAATCATCCCAGACAGTCAGAACAATCACTTTGAGACTTCTCGTAATCAGAGGAAGAGGGTTAAAGAGGTAACAAGCAAAGAACTCCACCATGTCTTACAATTAATGAATCTTACCCAAGCACAGTGCACTGATATAGCAGGACTGCCCATGTGAGATAGATTACATTGGTTGTGCAAATGAAAATGCTCTTCCCTAATAACACATGATTTCAGTGGGAAGAGTTAGGAAAGGGGTAAGAGGGGAGAGAGAGGGGAGCACAGGGGAAGAAAAAAAAGTAAATCAGCATTTGTTCCATGACACGGTGGATGTAGAGAAGCTGAAAACGGGAAACTGGAAAGTCTCCCACGTCCCATACAAGCTGTAATGGATGGTCTGGATGCTCAGCCCTGCTGGTGAAAGACTTTGGCAAACCCAGAAGGAAGAAAAGCATTCCCTTCTACCGGTGCTGACTGCTGTACGTCTGACAGCGGGGCACGAGTTCTAGCTTAGTAGAGTTCATTTCTCATTCGGACTCACTCACTTCGTATCTTAGAACTGGGAGGAATGGGATGGCCTCCAGATATGCCTCCAGCTATAATTCAGGCTTAAGGACATGGAGAATTCAGGATTTTATTTCAAACCAAATCAACGTTAGGCTTCTCCTGTAAATTTAAAAGTGATTCTGTGGAGATTCAGACCTGTAGGGCCCTCTGTGATCCACTGCATTTCTGGGAAATGTTGTGTATTCTTCAGTCTAATTACTGACAGATTTGAGCACACAACTAGATCTCTAGTCTCCAAATAACTTTAAATAGAAGTGCTTGGTTTATCAGCCAAACTCATCTTGAAAACTGAGTCTGCAGTAGCTACAGTATGCAACTGAAAGCGTTTGTCTTAACTGCCTCTCTTCAGTATCGGTCATCCTGCCACCCCTTGCCAGCACTGAATACAGATCATCACAAAAGAGAATGAAAACCTAGTGCTGAGCTTTCTTACATGGAAAGCCAGCACCCTCGAATCCTCTGGCCAGCACAGGGCACACTGACCACATGACGAGATGGCATTAATAAGCTCCCCATTGAAGGAGGAGCTTTCCTGAGCCCACCATGCACCATGTGTGCACACTTGGCCTGGGAACAAGAGGTGCCTCATGGCACCTGGTCCCCGTCGCCCCCCCGGGGAATATCTTCACAAGTTATTTAGAGTTTCTCTGCCTTGGGGAAAGAGCATGTGCACACAGAAACTGGCAGCCATGAATGTAGCAGTAGAGGGGCTTTCATGCAGCTGGTGCAATACTCAGTGAAAGTCACCTTCTCCTGCATGACCTTCTTTCTCTGTACATCCTCCTATTGTTACTGTGAGGGTAACCACATTCCCCACCTTACATGGATGTTGCAAGAGGAAGTGCATCAAAGCTTCTAAGTGCTGTGGTAATCAAGTAAGCAAGTCTTAACTACATAAAAGGCAACAAGAATTTGTTTTGAAAGTGGAGCGGGCTTTGTAGATTTATAACAAGTACAAACCAACCAAAACAACAATGCCAATTTTCATGGAGGGTAACTAGTCTTTTTGCAAAGACAAGAAAGGCAAGAAAGCTATATTTTTAGCCTGATTAATCAAAACTAATGAGCCCCTAAAACCTTATGTTTCTCTCAAGCAGCATACTATCAGCAGTGACACTATACTAGTCTTTCTCCATCAAAGAGCAGCCCAGAGGCCATCTAATGACACTCCAGTGTGAGTGACTCAGAATTTCTCCATAAAGTAAAGCTTGCCTAAATTTCCAGACCAGATGGTTGAACTGTGAGACAATCCATCAGATGGCCCTGAAGCATTTAATACAATTAAGGATATGCAATCTGGAAATGCCCTGGGCTCCGACAATTTGTCCACAGATTTCTGTAAAGCTTTCAGAAACAAAACTGCACAGTCTCCTTCTGAACACGCTTAATGATTTCTTAGCCAACAGCAAGGGAATCGGCCATTAAGGGAAACAAACAGAACCCCTTGCTAATGCCTTCTCACCCCTGTAATGGGCAAGATAGTAAAGTAACAGAAGATCAACTGTTGACAAACATCATGAAACAAGCTCAGTTTCTCAATAGCAAACATTTCATCTGCATAGTGCTTTTCATGCAAGCAATGGAAACATTAATTCTCTCTACACTCCTCAGACTTGCACTTATACCTACTGTGCAAATAGGAAAGCTGAGGAACATTGCTGTGCAGCTTGTCTTCATTCAGAAGATTGTGGGAGAACCGGGCCTGCCTGCCTTTTCTTCATTACTCATGCTCTTCTCCCTTTCTTTGCTTTCCATCTGCACCACCATCAGCTGAATCGAGCAGCTCCCAACCCCCTAATGATTTCCCAAACTCAGGAAGACAGCTTGCCTTTGACACCAGGAGGGACAGAGGGCTCCAACTGGAGGAGACAAGCTCATGCTTCTCACTGCAAAACAGCAGAGCTGAGCGGAGAACGTGGACAGAACCACACCAACTGATGGTCCTAACTACTCTTGTTGATGTGATGGTTGACAAAGGGTATCTCGGTACCAGGAACAGGTGTACCTGGTAGCAACCATCCTGCATGTGACACCTCTCGCATATGTGCTTTGTCTACTGTGGAGTGAAGGGAGAGACTTACTGCCTAAAACATACATCCACAGAGACAGAAGTAGGAAAGGAAATGGATGGAGGAGAGGCAAACTGAGAGGCTGAGCTGCTGTAGCACAAAACTAAAAATTAGTACCCATGGGTGAGTTCAGGATCTCCTGCTTCCAGGTGTGCTTAGTGATCTGTTAAAAGGGAGCAGGGAGATCACCACAACACAGTTGGGCAAGTCAAATTCACTCCAGGCAGGGATTCATCCTCTTTGATCCCCAAATAGAAATACATGCAGAGCTTGAGAACACTTACCAATAACTTGAGGTACACTGTACATAAAGCATATTACATGTGTTTCAAAAACAAGCAGTGAAACTCCATGATATTCAATTTAAAGAAATCTGTGTTAGATCTGGAAGAACAGAGAATAATTGCATGGGTACAACTAAAATCTGTAAGTGCCTAGAGTCATGAGCTGTGGTTCCATGACTACTTTAAGCCAACATAATCACCAGTTGCTGCCAAAAATTACTCTCCCACTTCCCACTGCTGTCATTCCTTCCCATTCCCACTGACAACTGGGAGTTGTATTAAGCTGTACTGGTTTTTGAATGCTCGTGCCAGCGCTGATAGCAGGATCCGAGAAGGAGAGATGGGAGTGAAAGGCTGGAATTGATTGTGGCATTGTCATTCCAGATTAAATTCACCTTGCTTTAAAAGACACATGTAACTTCCTACCCCTCATACTGACCTTGCAGCCCACAGGTCTGACTCTTCCTGCCAAAATGGTGCATGCCATGCTGCTTCCGCCAAGCCCCACAGCCTCCTCTCTATGCTGAGCTTCACAGCACAAAACACTTCCTTTTGACCCTGTAGCTCATGAAAGAGGTTGTTGTGTGGCCACACAAGTACCATGCTTACCACTGCCCAACAACCAGATGGGAAAAAACATGCGACTGCGCTGTTGAGAATTGTATTGAGAACTGTATTCATTGCACATGTTCAGATGGACAAATTAAGGCCTTAGATATTAGCTTCAGGTCCTGCAACACCAAATTCCTGAGTGTTTATTTTCATATTTTTTTTCTACTTCAGGTTTTCCTTTGTGATATAAATATGCATGTACAGAATATCCTCGTCCACTGCGCAAGATTCCTGATGTAGCTATTCCTGGTTAAATGTCTGTGCACCACACTACACAGCATACCTAAAAGTGAAAACCTCCTACTATGTTGGGGGTTTTTTTATGTATAATAAATGGAAATTGTGGCTGTAAGAACAGAGGGATGAATGTGACGCTAGACTTATCAAAGAGCAAACAGGCTGTCAAAGGTATTTCACACTGGAAGACACCATCTACTTACCTGCCCAGAAGGTCAGAACTCAGTTCAGTAAGTACATCTTTAACAATATAGGATTGCCAAGATTGAAAATGCAAATCCAGAGCACCTTACAGCCTTTAAACCCAAGGATTTGTGGCAGATCAAAACTAAAAAGATTGCATGCATTTGTGCCCTAATTATCATGTTTTACATCTCTCAGCATGCTGGGAGGATATGACACGACTTTCAGCATTCAAGGTGTTGGGCTGGCTGCTGAACACAAGGACACAACAGGAGCACTTACTGGGAGGCTGCATGCCCCCTTGCATTACGTTGCACATGGCCCACGTGGATCAGTCACTAGTTGGAAGCCTCACCAGCTCAAGATGAGTTTCAACCCGTCTCGTTCAAAGACGGGATATAGTACGAGCACCCTTCCAGTTCCTACACCACAAATACACCATCAGACTTTGCTCAAGCTAGCAGATGCAACGACACAAGAACTGCAGGAGCCATAGCAATTGAAACATCACTGTTTCCACCAGAAGATGTTCCCATGCTTCTCCTTGAATCATTGCTGTGCTAGGCTGGCAGGTTTAAGCAGAAGTGACCTGCTATGACCTTCTACATGAGCAAGTGAGTCCATTCTTTAGAGCTATCAAGCAGTGTTAAATTTATAGAGTTTTCATGCAGAATATTTTCAAATTAGTTTAGTATGTATCAGAGCTTTCTTTAGTGTTATGTAGCCAGTTGCACAAAGCGTGGCAGAGCTTGAGATAAATTCTCCAACTTCACTAATACATACTTGTAATCTTCTCACATGACCTGTCTCACACACTGCTCATTGGCTCCCTGTGCTCCACATTCTCACCTCCCAAGATCTCATCCTGCATGTAACATCTGCAAAAAAACCTAAAAACAGCTCCAGGTCCACTCTCAACCTGCTACACTCCCTCTCTCCCCAGGCTCATGAAAAACACCTTCCCTAGACAGCTGCTTCAAAGAAATTCTTGTCTACAGATGCTTTGATAAACAGCCTGTATTACCAGAAGGATGTATCTATTAGGTAGTGTAACTGGTAATTCTGAGATAGGGTCCCCTGGTACATTTTCACAGCATTTTCTTACTGCTATTATTCAGCAGAACTACTGATGAAAGTCCATGGGATGACGAAGATAAATAGTAAAAGCCAAATAAAGTCTTCATGCATTGTGCCATGGTCTCTCAAACACAGACAGCAACCTACAAAATGCTGAGCTTCATGCCATATGTGACCTAGCAGACTAGTGACACCATACATTATCAGCTGTCTAGCCTTGGCTGGAGGGGCAGAGAAAGGCAGGTGGCATTATACAGGGAAAATACTTATTTGGCTCCTGTGAGTAGTATGGAGGTCAGCAAATAGCTTCATCCTGCTCTAAATCTGAAACGTGGGACATTTTGGCTGACAAAGACAGCTCCCTTATTTTCTTTTTGATAGCAACTTTGGACAAAGTATTGTATGTGCAGTTTTATATATTCCAACTCTGACAGTTTCAGATTATGTCTCTTCCTGCACAACAAGGACATTGTCAACCTCAGTGTGTAATTCACATCTCATAATTTCATTGGACAATTGCAGATCAGAGCTCTGAAAAGGTCTCACTTTCTTCCCCCTGCTTCTGAGGCGAAAATGAAAACCAGAGGGGAGCACTTCATGAAGATTTCGTTGATGGGATCACCTACAGTTTCCTCTAATGGTACTGATCACAGCTTATAAATTCAGACATAAAGAACTGTTTTTATTAAATAGCATCCCACAAGGCAAATGATTTTTCCATCCTGCAGCAGCTATGAGAGACAGAAAGGACGTTAAACAGAGCAGCCTAGTTTAAAATGTAAGCACCTCAAAAGAATGTCCAGATCCTGAATTACATGGCTCAAACTGTCATTTAAAAATCATAGGCTTAGATTGTCATACGCTCAGATTGTCATCTAGCATAGATTAGAACTGCATAGTATAAGGTAGAATCTGGGCTTCACAGTGTAAACATGACACATGACTTGGTCCAATTCACTCCTACAAGAAAGAAACTATGTCCTTCACTTCTTTTCTGACCTGCTATGCAACGTATGTAAATTTCTCATCCTCCACAAAGTACATCAGTTGGATGTACCACAGCGCTCTCTCTAATACAGGGACTAGCTGAACTCATGATCAGCCAGAAGAGCTTTGCGAAGCTCAACCTGTAACATTAATTGAGTAAAAGATTCCATGTCTACAGCATAGCATAATTCATGCTGCCAAGCATACAAAGGGCCTTCACCTATGCCTGTCACAGGAGCACCCAGAATCTAGGGTACACCCACAGGGATCTGCAAGGCAGCCACTGTCAGATAAAGTGATCATTTAAAGTCTAACAGCTACATCCAAGCGTAAGGAACACTTCAGGAAGCAGCTTCCTCAAGGACAAAGCATTATGGCCTTCCACTGGTGAGGACTGATACCACGAATCTGGGACTCCTTGCACCAGGCAGTGCCCACCAGCATGAGTAAAACAGATGATACAGCACCCAAAACAGATGGGAGGTGGACATACACTCTTGCTGTATTTGGGTACTATGTACCAGAACAACATGTACGCGTCATTCCAATCTGGGCCACACCACAATGATCCACAGAAAGAGTACCAGCCTCAGTGATGCTGCTTTTCCAAGCAATGCTTACAGAGAACATGAGCTTTGAGCTTCCTTTTATTGCACCATGAGAGAGGTGCTAAAATGGGAACTGGGAGAATGAGCCTGGAGAAGCCATTGCAGGAAACAACCCTAAGTCAGAGGGCTGAGATAAAGGTTTTCAGGCTCTGCCAATTCATCTAAACAACACTGCAGTCAGGTCCCAAACGCTTTGGCATTTTCATCTACATAATCTTCAAGTTTATCAGACTGGCAAGTTTTCAGGTTTTTTTTTTCCTCTTGGCAAAGGTGTATTTGTAAAAGGAGAAGTATTACAACTAAGGTGGAAAAAACAGTCCCTCCCTGCTTCCCCCAAACACACACAGAGGACACTAAATGCACACTGCAGCAGTCAATAGCTGGTGTTACCAATATTTTCTAACCTGTCCCCCAGCAGGTCAGGTGGAAAGGGTCACTCTGGGGTTTCTTCAGCTGAAGTATGATTGATCAGCACTTGCTGAACCAAATTGTTTCTGTAAGTGCTTCTGTAAACAAACTAATTAACACAACCCTACTAGACTGCATTTAGTTTACACATTCAGCAGTGGCATCTGCACAAACTAAATCAGACTGGAGCGAGCACACCTACCTCTGGCACAGTATTTAGCAGAGTAAGCACATTAGACTTTTCCGCTCATAGTTTTCCTCCTTTCCCTCAAACCCAGTGACCCTCTGTGACAAAGATTTATTGAACTAGCAGTCTGCGGGGGTCGTTGCAGAGCAAGCAAGTATAAAATGAAAATGGAAGAGGTAACTGGAGATTAGCTTAAACCTAGATTCATGTTGTACAATTATCACTGTAAATTCAGGAGTTCAGAGGAGACAGCAATGTGCTATTATTTCTCACGAAGCATGTCAGAGTGATTTAGAACAAGTGACCATCGGTTCAGCTAGAAACCACAAATTGGTCTTGAAATTACCTTGACTTGCTACTTGCTGCTTTAAACATGAGCTGCGACAATCCACCTTCAGGTCTACAATTCTCAATTCTCATGAGGAAAGACAGCAAGATCTGAGATTTTCAGCAAGATATTTTTAAAAGCATCCCTTTTCTGGGACTGCTGAGGAACGTTCACTGAACAAAACGGAGAAATGAACACCAAAGAACAGAAAGTCTCTTTGCATTGATTTATTCTCCAGTTCACGTTCTTAGGCACTGAATTATCCATCTTCTATATAAAATGATGTATTTATTATTATCTATTTTCCAGACATCCCACAATATATACCAAGAATTCTCCTTACAGAGAACTCTCAGCCCAAGGACGTGTCTAAGGGGATGGGTACAAGCAAACGCACACTTCTTTGCCTTTCCTTCTTAGCTTAGTGTCCTAAGAACAATGTGTCTCCCTACTCTTTCTTTGTAGACATGTTCAAGGACTCCAAATGTTAAACATATACGTGAGGCATAAGAATGGTTTAGGACTGAGCATATGCACTCCACACTAACGCAAAAGTATTTGGTGGACTGGAGACTGAAGTAGTGCTTCTGTATTACTGCTGCTTCTTGTTCTAATCTCCAGAGGACTTTAAAAGTGCATATATTTATTCTGGGAAGAATCCAAACAAGTTTCATTCACTTGTCCTATAAAACCACAATAACCGAGTCAGTCTTTAAAAGCATTTCTCTGTTTAGTGTTGTTTCCTTCATATAGTACCCATTTAGTTACCATAAATAGGAATGGACCAATTTTTATTTACTTGAAGATGTGACTTTTTTTTTTCCAGAACTGTTTAGAAGAGAAATTTCCCATCTTAATCTGTTGTATCGTGTTAATGCGCACTAGTGCCTTCAACCGTAGAACTAAATGAATAGTTAATTAATATTTTTTTACAGGAAAACAACAATCCACCACTGGCCAGATTTATCCCACTGCCATAACGGCTTTCACCAGAACAGCAGCCAATTAAACAACAGGCAAATATAATTTTCAGTAGGTTTTTGCCTAGGATTGCACTGGTGGAAAGGTCACCAGAGCTGGATCCTCTGTAGGTAAGGCATCTCATCCTTTCTTTTGCAATTTTTCCAGAACACTGATTCAGAGCTTTTCCACCACGCAGAGGAAACGCTAGCAGGAAAATAAGAATGCCTCACAAACACGCCCACAACACCATCCCACAATCCAGTACTGTCTTAACTGTAAGACTAAGAACATTTCATAGAAAAGCTGCTAAATGATTCCCTGCTTCATAAGGGAAGATGTATTTGATAGCCTAGAAAGTATAAAGCCACTGTAAGACCTAACAAATACCAGGCAAAGGATATTCCATGTAATCTATATTTGAATTGCCCTGCTGATAAGGAATGTTGTCTTAACACACAGCATTTCATGCTCCGGGTCACAGTGGATGACCCGACTCTGTTTCACAGCCTGTATTTCAGCAAATGGACTGACTCCCTGTTCCTCTCCTCGTTCTCAATGGGAATGACTGGACATCAAAAAAAAAGAAAAACAATCAGTACAACAACAAACAAGGCTTCCTGAAGAGCAGCAACTCATTACACTTCCCAAATGAAGACATACTAGAAGGCACGGAAAAGGACTATGGACTGGTAGAAGCCAGATATTTTAGCACACTTCTGAATACCATTGAAAGTGACACCACTTAAATATTCTGCTGATCTGAGATCTAAACAGGCTCAGATTCATATATACAAACTCCTCAAAGGATCATAGAAAAATTTGGGTAGGAAGAGACCTTTAAAGGTCATCTAGTCCAACCCTCCCTGCAAAGAGGAAGGACATCTTCAACTAGATGAGGTTGTTCATCACCTTCTTTCAATCCCACTGGCCATGCAGGTCCTGTATTTACCAATATAACTTGTAGACTGATTTGATTATCATTTATTTGGCAGAAGTGTCTCTGACCCTTCTCACTTTCTGCTTCTGACTACACAGAAATATTGACCTGGTCTTTCCACGGGGGTTTAATAAGTTCCAGTCCACACTGCAGAAATCATGGGCTTGGTAAACCCACTGCCCTTCAACCACTCCTGGCTGGAGGTTAAAAAGGAGTCACTTCTAAACTTACTCACATAACAGCAAAGTAAATTGGGATGAGCATTTCCCAACACATTAAGAGCATTAATACATCAGTTACCTAAGTAAATTACGATGCTCAAGATATCTTCTCTACCTTACGGCAGGTTGAGGCATCCTTCAATTAAATTTTGGTTAGGAGAAGAATTAATAGGCAAGTACAAGCTTTGAAAGAGATTTGTCATGTATGAAGAACAGCTGCTGATATTTATGCCCTACAGAGAGGCTCACTTGGAGTTTGATTACAATAGTTTAATGTTCCGATTTGTGAATTACGCTCAAGAACAATTTATCCCCTCATGCAGATGCAATCTAACCTCATCAGTCCCGTTTGACATTCTCAGTGGTGCTTTTAAAGCTTTTGGGCACATTTGATCATGCAGTCAGCTTGACAATTCTGCTTGAGGGGATTTGTCAAAGCCATTAGAGTGCAGATTGCATACCAGTGTCTGAAGGATGCAGTACCACCTGCGTTAGCCTTCATTAGCTCACCGGGACCTCAGTGGTAGATATATCTGCACTATTATATAGTGAGCTAATTTAAAAGACACAAGCCTCAAACCAAGAGCTTTATACAAAGCTCCAAATTCTCAAGATTCAAAACATTTTCATTCATTCCCTTCCCATTCATTTTCAGCTCTGCGTGATGCATTGCATTTGGGAAAGCCAAAGAAAACAGACAGGACCGTGAGGAAGGCTGTACTCTCAGTATTTCCAACCCAATTGAAAGAAGGGAAAATGCAAAAGCAGACACAAACCCAATCACAAAGCTGAACCATGGTCCAAGCTTCCTCAAACGAAGGGAGGTTCAAGGATCTGCAGACAGTTTGGTCCTTCAGAAACAAAGGAGGGACTTTGAAACAGTCAATTACTCACCACTTTGAAAACCTGACAATACTTTGTCAGTAAAAGCACTCTGAAACTATAGCACCTGCCTCAAAGCTGAAGGAGCTGAGATTTTCCACACTCAGTGGGCAGGCTTACAGAAACAGTGGCAGAAGATGAGCTGATCACTCAAAAGCCAGCCTTCAGATCTTTCCAAAATGTGGTTCAGGAAAGCTTTACAGCAGCAACTCTGGGAGGAGGGACTTCTACAGATTACTAGGATAAGGCTGCGAGCAGAATTGCAGCTTCCCAGCATTCGGGACCGGTCACGTCTCAGATTGTTTTCTGGCTCATTTCTAACAGAAATGAGATCTGAAGAAAGAATACTCGGCTGGTTTACTATCCTAAAACAAAGCCGTTGCTAGATTTCACGCAGTGAGGCTGCAGCATACCTATGAACTGGTTGCTATTTTTGTTCACCTCAAACTGTAGATATTCGTAACTTGGTCAGAGCGTACATAGGACCCTCAGCAATCTGGCAACTGAAGATAACAAAACCAGAGTACGCAAAAGTGCAGCCACCTGTGCAATCCATGTTCAAAACCTCGACCAGCAAAAGGAGCCAAGGGACTGGATTGCAGAGAAGAAGGACTTCAGTATGACACAAATTCACAAGTGGGGAAGTATACAGAAACTTTCCGTCCAACTTTTTTTCATTTCATTTTTTTCTGTGTCATATGTTGGTCCAGTCCAGTAACTGGGGAGATGAATGTATTCTCCTGGGAGAGCAGAGCAGAGGTGCTGAGCAACACACTTCATCCACAGAACAACTGATAGGCCTGTATGTAGACAGGACCATGCAAGTCCATCCAGCTTAACCCTAAGAAGAGAAAGGAATCTGTAAATTCCCATTCTCATTTGGTGTCCAGGGGCCACTGACCCTGCCTGGGGACTGAAACACCTGGTCCCGGTCACTCCTCCAGAGTGTGTTTCTGCTCCAGTAGAAGTGTCCCGGGCTGCCCACCCTGGGGTGGTGAGGACAGGTCTCCGAATGCCTGGAGTACAGCTCTCCTCAGGCACACATGGAAATAGGGGCAGGATATTCTGAACTAAGTGCACAGAAGAATAACGCAGGGCCACTTTTGTGACTATAACCCACAAACTGCTGTCTCTAGCAGCAAACATACGGCAAAATCAGAAACAGAGCTGGGAACAAAACTGTATTTTCAGTTCATTTACTTCTCCCAGGAGGAAAAAATACAAATCACCTAGCTCCAGTTATCATGTCTAGCACTTAAGCAACAGTTGGCTTTTCACAGTTCATGCATTTTATGTATTATTTATTATACATGCATCTTTCCTCCATCTACCTTATGAGAGCTCCAGAACAGAGAACAATTTGTTCCTTGATTAGCGTAGAGACTGTCTGCCTTTGGGACTCAGCTGTGTTTCACAGGAAAGGAAATGTGAGCACTTGAGGAAGGCCCCTGATAGTTGTGACAGGTCTTTCATTTTGCCTTTCCCGGTAACTGAAACCCAGAGCAGATCCACACATTTGTGTCTCGCTTGGGTAGCTGCATCCTCGGTTGAGCCAAATATTGAAACCTTTGCAAACAGGCCATCGCCGAGAAAACAGCCTCCCATCTACAGCAGTGCTGGCCACACCGGGACACGTCCCCATTTCCCTAATCCCATCGAGCTTCAAAAGGAACTTAGTACCTATAGCTTTACCGCTCCTTGGGAGAAACCATCACAAAAAGTTTATTTAAAACGAGGATTCTGAATCTTACCAAGAAGCTTTGTTCCTTGGGTCTAAAAACAGCAACAGAAAAATGAACCTGTTCATATGTTTTTTCAGAGGCAAGGAGTTTTGGGCTATCCTGTTGCTACATTTTTATTCCATTACAGCCCACTTGAAATCTTCCGAGTCTATTTTTACGCTGATAATAATAAGACTTCACATTTATAGAGCATGCTACAAACAAACACATCCGCTGTCCCTTTGGGAGGCTGGAAGTGCTGGAGAGCTATGGAAACAGGGCACAGGGTTAAGTAGCAGAGTCCGTATCAGTGTAAGGATGGGGGCTCTGGATCTCCTAGTTCCTCTGCCTCACTCTCATTCCCAAATTGTCCATTTTCCAAAGAATTTTAAAAGCTTGCTTGGAAAATGTGATCAGTACATTTTTAGATTGGCTTTCCTTGGAAAAAGGTTCATGTAACCACACCGGCTGTCAACACAACTCCCAAGTAACTTTCAAATTCATTAACTGGTTTCAGTCAAATATGAGAGGATTACAGCCTCCAAGATAGTCCTACAGTCCTGCACTTCTTGAAAACCAACAACTGAGCAGAGGCCTTCAGGTTAGTGTCTCCAGAGATGGAGAACACAGCTGCTCTACACTTTGCTTGGTGGCATAAGCGTGCATACTTGTGTATATACATACACAGCCACATGCATACATGTCTAGTGACAGATCGAGCAGCACGTGCACAGCTATGGGTCAGCTATTTCCTACCTTGTGGACTGCTACAGGGAACATGTGAGGACAAGAAGCTGGGCGATGGCAGCACACAGCTTTCAACGTGGTGTCTCCTTCGGGCAGCTGGCATAGCTGACACACAGACCAGGGCTGAGGGGCACCGTGCAGCCATGCTTCGCCTGCAGGGAGCCGTGGGCAGGTTCAACATGCTTCGGGGGGTAAAAAACACACCCAGCCAGAGGACAGCACACGCAGCTCCACCGGTCAGAGCACGGCAAGATCTCTGTTACAGCACCTCCTTCACCCACCTCCTGCAAGACGCCAACCCCACTGGTGGCTCCCAGCAGGGAAGCCCTCATGCCCTCCCGGAGAAGTGAAGCGCTGGGCGATCTCTCTGTCCCTCCCCAGCTGGGCTCCAGGAGCGTGTGTCTTCAAGGCAAAGGCCAGGCATGGTCAAGTCCTCTTCTGCACTTTGAAGAACACTATGTCCTTTGGCTAAGATGCAAGCCTCCTAAATGTTTTTGACAAGGAGGAGATCTTTTTGATAGTAACACAAATAGACACAACTTCTTTTTAATCCAGGGCAGGGGAAAAAACCAAACAAACAATCTCCTCCTCAAACTGTCATGAAAACATCTGTCACTTTCAGCCAGGTTAGCTTGGAACAGGTAACTTCTTAATTTTTCAAAGATGCTAAGAGTTACCATCTACCTTATTATCACAATCAGAAATACTTTGTTATAACAAATAGCTTCAAATCTGATCTGGATCAGAGAAATAACTCTGAAGCAAACAAAATTAGATTACTCCTTTCCTGTTTCAGGAAGAAAATCATAAAGCACTTGAAGACAACATTTCTTCTGTTTGTATCCCCTACATTACGAAAAGTGCATAAGATGCATGTTAGCTTCAAGAAGGGGAAGAAAAAAAAAAAAGTAACTTTATTGTGTTCCACAACAGGAATGCACAACGAGGCAGAGACAGAACCGTTACTCTGGAGTACGACTTGAGAATAGTGATGGCTTCTCCACGGAAAAGTACTAATGCTCAAATACGAGTGATGAGCACCACAACACCCGTTACATGATCTGGCCTATGAGCAAATAGAGATGCATGGAATATGATTGTCTTTACGCTTCCCTTGTGTGCTATGTCACCTTTCTGAAGAAAAAAAAGAGAACTGAATTTTCACAGACACATCAGTCCCTGACTCCTCTTCAGAGCTGCACAAAATGCTCTTAAAAAGGCAAAAAAATTTATTGCATGTGATAATGGATGTTTGTCCAAAAGAATAGTATTGAGACTACTAAAGTAATTTTGAAAGGTCACCTTATCAGTTGCGTGTTTGAACTTCTTTCCTATGGAAAGCCAAGTATCAGAGAAGGGGAAGGGTGCACACCAGCATCTCATGCTAGCATGGAGTAGGGATGCAAGCAGTGCACGAACTCAAACCTGGAAACAGCCTTCACAGCACCCTAACCAGCCTCTGTTACACAAGATAACTGTTAGTGGAAAAATCATAGGAGGTTAGTTTTGCTGATTTTTATCTAGTTCTAGCTCGTATTTTGTACCCAATGTTTCAAGGATGAGTGGATCATTCCCGTGTAATCTGAAGAACAATGTTTTTTAAAAGGATGGATTGGCTCAAAACTACAACAGGACATTTCCTCAGGGACATCTCAATCAAACAGGACTTAAGCTACACATGCAGAAGAGAAGGCAGGCCTCAGCCACATGTTGAGATCCTTCAATGCCTAAAATACCCCAAAGATCAGCTCCAAAAGCCACCCAAACTCAGCAGGAAGTGTTCCCCTGATTTTAATAACATTTTACTCATAAAAACTCCTTGCATTTGTGCAAGACAAAGTGATCCATCAGCACTTGCCAATTAAAATGAATAATATTAAACTCAGACACCTTTAGGTTACTACAGAGTTTCTTTAAGAAATAAAACCAACTGTACTGAAGCTGTCAAATAATTAAAGCACCCAGAACATCGCACTTCACAAAAAGACTGGAGCTGTGCTGCAAGTCCTTTCTCACAAAGGTTGACAAGGAAAGGCAAGCATGCCAGTTTTTCTGATCTGTACTTCTGCTGAGAATTCCAGGTGCATTAGGCTTCCCCCAGGACGCAGAAAATCACATGATGAGGAGAAAGGCAACAACCTGTCAGGAGACACACCAAGTCTGCAGAGAAAACAGTCACTGCTATTTATTTCACACCGCTGCAGCCCAAAACTGGTAGCTGGTTTGTGCAATAAAGCACTGAATCCTGCAAAACACCAGTAAAACTGAATTAGGCAGGGAACTGGATGGCAAGCCAGGCAAAGGAGCTTAGAAAAAGAGAATACTATAGCATAAGATAATTACTAAGGATAGTTCATGAACCAGGTGTCTGAAGAGTCATTTCTTTGGTTCACTTCTCCTGTTAGCATCTGAATGCAAGATATGGCAATAAGATCATATGGAGTATGCATGAGGTTAGCTCACTGCTCTTAACAAGATGGATGTAAATTAATGGCAGCACAGTTGACATCTGTGGACTGACACCAGCTTCACACACAGTTAAACACGCATTTGTTCAGTGGGGCTGTTAAGGACAGTCAGGAGCTACTATCAGGAGGAACCAAATAATTTTTTAATAACAGCCTCAGTCCAGACTGAGGGCAAAACTACACCTATTCTTACACTAGCCACTCTTTTTCTAGCTGGATGCCTGTCCTTGGTGTAGAGAAGGCCTAGTAGGTATCTTTCAGATCCTGCTCCTTCTTAACAGCTTTCATCAGGAAGAGGAAACTTTTCTGCATGCTGCTCCCAATAACTTTCAGCATGCCTCCCTACCCTGGGAGTGTCTGTCTTACAAAACTCTTCTATAGCAAAGAAAAAGCCAAATGTGTTACACCAGTAGGCAGTTTGCAAAGGGCCTGCCTGCCTGCTTGCTTGCTTGCTTTCACAGGGCCTTCGTTAAACAGCTGCTACTAGTCCTCCACTCTTACCAGCATTAATTCACTGAACCAGATGAAAAGTACACATGCTTGGGAAAGCTGGTTTTAGCAAGGGGGACACACAACAAATTTAATCTTACTGCAAATCAGCAGAAATTTTACAGAGCATATATAAACGTGGATTTTTAAACGTCTTCGCACATATTTAAAGGTAAATCGTCCTACAGATTGTTTTAAAAGCCTGTGTGGTAAAAATTCACTCTTTTCAGCACTTCCAAGTCTGTCAAAACATTTTCCTCATCCTTCCACGCAGTACTTCGGTTCCACCTAGTGGCTTTCAGCAGCAATAAGCAGAAGACTAGGCAGGCATTTTATTGCCCAAATGCTTAATTTTCAAAATCTGTGTGTCTAGTTGTAGAAACATTCATAGAGTCTTCTTCAGACATGTAATTTATCTTGCTGTCTCCCTAAAAATTCTCTTGGTCTTCTGACGGGAATTTTCCAGCTACAGTTATTCTAGTTTAAACATCAAAACCAAAAGGGTATTAAATTAAGCTAAAGCTTATTTCTGTGCAAACGAGGCTGAGAGGACGGGCTGGAAGAGCACTGGCAGCGTGCAGGCAGGAGCTCTGCAGTGCTGCCGTGCCTGTTAAATGAAGCAGCTGCTGTACCCCTCCAGAGCCAGGGCTCAGCAGGGTACCTGCCCACCAGCAGAGCTTGGTCAGGTACAAACCTGTCACGCCCACTGAGATGTGTCTCACTTCGCTGCTGACGTTTTCAGCATCGACCCCCTTCGCAGTCAACTGAGAAACCGGCACTTCTCGACCATGACTCAGGCGACCTATTTGAGAGGTTTACCTTCAGGTGAGATGAATCGCACCCTGTAAGTGTCTCATCTCCTCATTTCCATTACAAAGAGAAGCTAGAGGGCTTACTGATAGTGCGGTACCTCCATTACGCATCTTGAATCCCACCCAGGGTGTCTGACTAAGACTCTGTCTGCTACGCAGCATTTGAAGGGTAGCCCACCTTGCAGTGAGCTCTAAGCAGGCAGCAAAAAGAATCTGGAAGCAGAGCAACCCTGGCAGTTACAGACTTTGCACCCAAGTTAAAAACCCAGTAGAGACAGGTAGCCATGCTATTCCAGAAAGCTTCAACACTGTGCTGTTCTCAGAATACACTTCACCCTGCTGCTCAGTTCTATTAGACTGATGAAGGTAGGTTTGTCTTCTAGCAGGAAAACTGTAAGACAGCTCTGCTCCCACCTACTTTAAGGTTATAAAACCAGATACGCTTATATTTCGGTTCCCTGAGGTATTAGCAGAACACTCACCACAGACATTTTAGCCCTCTTTGGAAGAGCTTTACCAACTCTAAAGAGCCACTATCTTCAAAGGGAAGGGGAAAAAAAAGCAACCATCAAACAACTGTGAAACTTCGTGAATTTATCAGCTGCCACATTTGAGGTCAAAAGCAGGTATTTTAAAGTAATTTTAGTGTCTTACATAAACAAGAAGACAGAGTTCACCAGAACTTCTCTAGTTTGTCCACAGAGATCATATCCATTTAAAGACAAGGTGAAATAAAAAAAGGAAGTTGACCTAGTTCATGATTTGTGGAGTGTGGGATGGATGAAAGGTCTTTAACTCTTTAATGCAGCTTTTTCTGTCTAGTCTCATTTCAAGGAGCTTTACTTTTGGTCAGACGCAGTTTGAGGCTTGCACCCAGCAAATCATGTCTGCTTTTCTAGAATGTGACTCCAGCACGCAGCAGAACTGCTCAGATTTATTACTCCATAGCGGGGTGTCTCAGTTTCTTACCTTTTCACCTTCACCTAAGCTTTGATGGACGAGGGCTGCACATGACAGAGTGGCTCCTTTATGCAAAGGAAAGGAGAACAACTTCAATGGTTTCAAACTTCCTCGCTCTGTAAAAATGAAGAGAGAAACTAAGCCTTCACGATGCCTGTCTTGCTGGTGGGTTCATATCCCAGCCAACCTAGATTTGCAGTTTATTTGCAAGATAATTAAACCCTTTTTCCTGTAACAGTTATTTCACAAAACCCGAGAAGATTTACAACACCAATCTTACCAGTTCAACTGACTTTTTTTTTCCCCTCCACTTCAGACAAAACCGTACGTGTCACATCTTCACCCCCCAAATCTTGAATCGGCTCCCACCACAGGGAAGCAGCTGCTCCCTCCCTCACAGCGCAGAGGACACTGCTAGATAGAGGGGAGGGGGGGAGGGGAACAGAGAACAGGCAGCAACCCTTGAAGCCATCTTTTCAGGAGCCTCAGTCTGCCACTGAAATACCTCTCCCTGCAATGGCAGTTTTACTCTAAATTTGCAGCAGGTGCTGAAGGCGGGGAGGCCCCCCCGGCCGATGCCGTGCAGGTGGGGCGGAGGGATTTGGATTTACACACACACCTCCGCCACGGGCAGCTCTTCGCGGTGGGGGAAGCGCCAGGGGCCTGGTGCTGAGCCGGGGGAGCCACAGGTGAAGCCCCCTCAGCGACCCCGAGGCGCTGCCGCCCCCGGCCCTCCGCCGCGGGGTGGGGAGGGAACCCGGGTGCGGCTTCCGCGGCTTCGCCTCTGCTGGCGCTACCACGGGCCGGCGCCCGGGCGGCGGGCGGGGGACGGGGCGGG
>Ga0065711_1029502_pt1 | contig 35932 bp, 16 predicted proteins | sample Hoacrofraction12_FD_59098 | JGI IMG/M metagenome (GOLD analysis project Ga0065711, IMG submission 59098) | Hoatzin crop microbial communities from Cojedes, Venezuela - Epithelial fraction 12 v2 (version 2) | ecosystem: Host-associated > Birds > Digestive system > Esophagus > Crop | place...
GACAGGACGAGGGGTAATGGTTTTAAACTAAAACAGGGTAGGTTTAGGCTGGATATAAGGAAGAAATTCTTTACAATGAGGGTTGTGAAACACTGGAACGGGTTGCCCAGAGAGGCCGTGGAGGCCCCATCCCTGGAAACATTCAAGACCAGGTTGGACAGGGCTCTGAGCTACCTGATCTAGTTAGCTTGCTGCAGGGGGGCTGGACTAGATGACCTCTAGGGGTCCCTTCCGACCCAAAACTTTCTATGATTCTATAAGGCCCAGGCCTGTTACTGATGTTATTCAACAGCTGAAACCGTGGGCACCAATCACAAAATGTTATGGGTAATAATTTCATTACTATGTCAATACTGCCTATGTGCTCGGATCACCTTCTCTGATACTGTGTCTTGGTGAAGCTGAGACATAAATGAAAAGCAGCTGACTTGAGATTAATATGGTCAAACCAACTTTGATTCAGGTTCAAGGGCAGAAATGTTTGATAAACTTGGAGGCACCATCTCAGCTGAAGACCTCTGCTGGATGATCAGTGGGTTGCTGTGTTACTTTTTGCAGCTAGATTATCCACTTCTCAGTTCGTCTTGTAAAACAATTACTCTGTCCCTATCAAAAAATATTCTCCAATATATGACTAAGCTAAATGGCTATGTTTGCAACAGTGGGGACAGAAGGAAATTCTTTGCAGCCCTTAGTTTATATTGGACATAAACATAGATGAGTGAGTAAAATTAAAAACTGTTGCAAACTTTGAAGCTCTTCCTTCATCACCCTTTAAAAGTTTGTTGCATGCTTTATAAAGGCTCGGTGTTTGGACAAATTGCACTCTGTGTACAGTATTGGGTAAGGATACCATATAGTTCCTCCTATGTGTGTGTCTCTTGTCTAACAAAAAGCTCTTTGGGGAAGGGGATGTCTCTTAATGCATGCTCTGAGACCAGTGTCCCACTTTTGCCTGAGATCTTGAGATGCCATTGAAATATGAATAACAATTGCAGCCACGCACAAATGCTTTGGTTCTGAATTTTTAAAAAAGTGTTTCACTTTACTGTCTCATTCAAGAGCTAGAAAGCAAAAATAGGCCATTTTAAGGAAATGATACATAATCATGGACCTTCAACACCTTAGCACAGCCCGTCACTGAAGAAGATTTGAATATGCTCAGTACTTTCTCGAGATATCCAAGGGACACTGCAAGGACAGGAGAGAATGATAACTCGATCAAAGTGAGAGAATGATAACTCGATCAAAGTTGTGTTTTGATCTCAGATGACTTGGGGATTCATCTGGAAGTTTAGTGTTATAGAAATGTATAATGGGACTGTTTTGTTAACCCAAATACTTCTACATATAACTATTGATTCAGTGATTTGACTTTTTTTTTAAAGCTAGAAGATGTAAGGGCAGTGTGCCACACTGGAAAACTTTAAAATATATCCAGTCTTTGTGAAGAATCATTTTAAAATAATGCATTATCTTGTTGTCATAGAATTCACATGGCAGAACCAGCTTCAGGTTTTTCTGAAGGACAGAATGCATCCTGAGTAACAACTTGAATGAGAACTACAAAACAATTTCCCTAGGGCTAATAATTTGCACAACTGAATTTTAGTCTTCAGAAATACGTCATGTCCTAGACAAGTGATAATGCCTCTGTTGTCTGCTTTTTGCTGACTACATCCCTCTTGGTCCCTACAGAAAGACCTCTGAAGAATGTAGCTGAGGAATGGAAAGATGCAGGGAATTTGGGCAATAATATTTTTGTAACTGTCTACCAACAAACGTTTGTCTTTGCAACTACCATGCTCTTGCGCATTCTGTCCTTCATGCTGATAATTTTTTAGACCAATTTTTGTGGTGTTTTCCCGTGTGTTGAAACTTTTTCAGCAGTGTTAATTCACCTTATTTTTCATACTTTTGCCATGGCCTTCCCCCCCGCCCCCCGCCCCTGCCCCATGTCAGCTTGAGACCTGCAGGTTAATTCTGCCCATAATCAGTTTCTGAGTCATTTTGGGTGACCTTGATTCCAGCTGCAATTTTGTGACTTCCGTGTCACTGCTTCACTTTTCTTTGTGTTTCCCTTATCACCCTTTCTCCGCCTTGGCTGTTTAAGACTGTAAGTCTCTATTTTTCCATAGGATTTTTCCATACAGGATATAGCCTGGGGTGTTTTTTTTTAATATTCTAATAAATGTGTGCATAAGTGTGAAAGTGTGTGTTTGTCTGCAGCACCAGAAATATCCTCAACCCTTTCTAGGCATGCAAGATCTCAGTCCTTTGCTTGAAACTGCTTACATTTAGAAAGTCTGCTCCTGCAGGCCAGCACATTGTGCTGAATCCTGGTCTTGATTGGTAAGCTCTAACCATACACAGAGGTTTCTCTGTGCCATTCTTTTGTAAAAGCAGTTGCTGGATGCACACTAGTGCAGAAAAATGATAGAAAGCAGTAAATGTGATGTTTTAATTTCTGTGGAAAAAACCACCAAAACCCAATAAAACAAAACCAACCTTTGTCCATATGCATTTTTTATTCTTTAAGTGTTGCCTACTTGTTTTCTTTTTCTTTAGCTTGTTTGTTTAAAACACCCTCACAAACTTTTGCTTTGATTCCAAGTTGGCTCATTTAGTGCAACTCTCTAAAGCTTGCCTTTTATCATGTATTGTTTTCTTGATTGCTTAAACTCTCACTGCTCCAGTATCTAAATGTATGAGCATGGTCTTAAGATGATGGTCTCACTTTCAAATGGGAGTGTCAAAACCACTTAGCAATATGCTTGCAAAGCTTGCAAAGTGATTTTAAATTCTGTGATAGAAGCTATCTGTTATAATCGCACCAAGTACTATTATTAGCATCTTCAGCCTCTCCATTCTGTTTTTGCTCAAGCCATGCCCAAGAACAATTAGCTGTTTGTTTGACCCACATTATAACATCAGCTCTCCATTATGATAACAGTGGACTAAGAACAACACATAATCTTCAGATTTAATGGGGCAGAAGACTGCAAAGGGCCAAACCGATCTTGATGAAATGCCTTGAAGTCAGCAACTTTATGCAGAGGTGGATCTGGCACAGTGTGATTTCTGTGGCTGTATCTGATTGTTAGGTGAAAATATATGACCAATATCAATGACATTGCAGCAGATTAGTCAAAAACTGCTGTTGAAGATCGCAAGTACTGTGAGTGAACTCGACATCAGAATCTCTGTTGTCTTTATGGGAGCCAAAATTATTTTATCCGGTCTGTTGGTATGCATGCAAATGAGAAACAAAGAATTTTAGGAAGAGGGAATGTATATGCACATACTTCTCACCTGCTATAATCACCATCATTAAAATTATCTGTGCAGGGAGTTTTTGCTTTTGTAAGGTCACTGGTAGCTGACCAATATAGTGGCACATCAGTGGATGGACACAATACCGAGGACATCATGTAGTGCATGGTATATGCTAATTTTATAGAACTGTTTATACGTGGTGTGAATGAGTGGTTAGGTTGCTTAAATGATCACTCAAAGATTTTGCAGTAAAAAATTTTACTGAAAATTTAGAAAACGTGATCTTACAAAGTTTGTTGTCAAGGTTCACTCTATTACTTATTAAATAAATGGAATACTAAATCAAAAGGGGTTTTGTATGGAAAATGATTTATACAGAGTGAAATAAAGTGTAAGGGGATAGGGAGACCCTTCCGTTGAGTCACCAGATTCGTACTGGACCCCCCTTGCTTGCTTTCTAAACTCCTTCTTAGAGCCTAGGTACGGCTGGATCCAGAACCAGCCTTAGACCACAACCATTTGTGTCTAAGGAAAGTGTTTAAAAATATTATGTTGAATCAGTTCACACACACACACTCACACAAAAATTCCCCTCGAGTTCAGTGAAATACTCACTTCAAATTAAATAATTTCTCAATGGGCGAAGGTTGAGTCTTAAGGGGATCAGCCCAGCTGCTGCCAACAGAGTTTGAAATACTGAGAAGCATCCCACTTGGAGGGGGTTACTGGGCACAGCCCGCTGTGGACCAGAAGAGCTCAAAGGGCCATCCTTGGTACCACTGTTTAGAGGGTCTCAAGATGGTTGACTTTAGGCATCAGTAATTTTCCATCCTGGTCACAACCCACATGATGCAATCCTGATATTTAGACAGCAACTATACAATTCCAGTACTACCCAGAATGTACGGTTCTGACATTTACTAGGCAGCTGCGACTCCAGGCATCAGGAGTTTCAGGTATGGTCAGGGAGCGCCTGATCGGCCCAGCTCACTGCTCTTGTACAAAGACAAGGAAAGTGCCAAGTCATCCCAATTCACTGCACACCAGCTAACTATTCTTGCAGTGCAAGCAAGAATACAACGTTGGCTGGTTCTGGGATTGGTAGGTATGAGGGGGGTTGCGCCACCACAGTATGACACACTGTAAATGGAATTGCCTCTTGTCTTAAATAAGCTGTGTTTGTAGAATGTAACCTGCAAATACATTGCATTCTGAGATCCTATGACTTAAAATGTATATATTGATCTGATAAATGGCATCACATTATCTATTTTATGCTTCTATTGAATGCAGAACACGTGCTGCTAAGAAACAAAAAGGATATGCATGTATTTTCAGGCATAGCACTTTGCAACCACTTGGGAAGAATATTCTTGATTGAGAGCCAAAACATTCCATGATGCTTAACAAACCTGCAGATTGAAATATCAACATCTGTCCTGTGTAGCAACATAGCAGGAGAAAGACCTATAGCCTGAAAAATTAAAAATATTCCTTAAATTATATTTCTGTACATTTACAAAATTACTATTCTCTGAATCATAAATGTCGAGCTGATTTTATCTGAGAGCATATGTTGTGTCGATAGACAATATCTCAGCCTGTAGTTGTACAGCAGGGAAAGCCCTGCTGCATAGCCTAATGGACAGTCCTTTGAACACAAAGCTGCATCTCAGTGAGTGCTCCTGTAACAATACTTTAAAATAAATTATGTTCATCATTAAATCACTGAGGATGACTAACTCAACTGTAGAAAACGCACAACTCCTGCAATCACAGTAACAGTTCTTATTTGAATATTTTAGTTTTCACCTAAGCAGCCAGCGGAAGTGAGCAAAGCACAGTCCGCATTCAGATGACGGCACTACGCTAGAAGAAACGGAGAGAAACCTGTGATTATCTAGTTATCATAATGTTGGCTGCTTGCTTAATGTCTGCATGGGATTTTTTTTTTTTGCCATTTCCCTTATTTACATATCACAGACATGTCTTTATAAAGTTACTTTAAATAATTTATTAGATTGATCTTTTCAAAATTCTGTTCAGGCTAGATGTCATTAGGAAAAGTTATTTAAACTTATTTAAAGGTTTGTTCCTGAGTAGGGCATTTACCTGCTTCACTGTTGATATTCTAAAAATACCTCCATGTCCATACTATTATCCATTCTTCACGTCCAATTGCTCTGTTATGGTAATAGTCAGAAGCGCACCATGTAGTAATTACTTACAGCTGACTTAAGAAAAGAATATTCAACTCCCCCACTGTTCCACTAGAAGGTCTTTATGCACTATTACCTCATTCCTGTTTATTAATACTCTACTGGTAATTCTGGCTGCTGCTTTTTAGGTTTGTAATAGGAGGACTATTAAACAGCAATTATTGACCATATGTGTTAGTGAATATTTGTGGTGGCTGTTGGATGGTCATTTTGTTGGTTTTTTTTTTATCCTTTTAAGCTGTTTTTAAGGAGCCACATCACAATATAGTGGCACAACTTTACATCTGCCTGAGATTAACAGCTTTGGCAGCATTCCCCACCTAGAAAATGCAAATTCCACATTTCAGAAATATCAGCTGAAGCTGTGGAAATACAGAACAATTTAAAAAAACATGAAAACACTGTGCCAGACAAAATGAAAATCTTTGTCTTCTATTTTTTTTTCTTTTCCGCAGCACTATATGGTTTGATCTTCTTTCTTGTCTGTCATTCTGTTTCTCTCTCTTTGACTTTTTTCTGTTTTTAGGTCTCATCCTAGAATATAGAAATAGTGAAGTGTAAATTTCAAAGTAATCAAACTTTTTCTACAGAAGTGTGAATTATTGCATTTTTAAGAACTAGAAATCTGCTTTTCTCAGTAAGCTCGCCTATTGAGAAGATTCAGGAGAGACAAGATTACAGCAATAATCTCTCAGATAGCTGGGTTGAAAAAATGGTGTCTTTCCCGTTTCCTTTCCTGCCTTTTTTTTTCTTTTTTTTCTTCTTAAATCTAACTGCAGTTCCTGCCTTTGCCAGCAGCAATAGGTGTCACTTACGCAGGTTTCTAGCGATGACTTCTTTTCCCATTGCTCTGCAATGGGAAGGCCAAACTGCAGGCCAAACCAGCTCGCAGTTTTGGCATTCACTTTTATTATAGTGAGCAAAGAAACCAGCTGAAAGATGGGAGGGGAAAAAGGATTGCTCTAAAGACAGTAAGGTGGAAGGAGGATGCAAGACTTCAGGAGGGAAAGAAGATGGAGCAGCAATGAGAAAGAGTAAACAGAAGTATAGGATGTGGTATAGGAGAAAAACCATGAATTCTAGAAAAAAGCCAGTGCATCTTGGCTGCAGAGGGCAGAACATGAGGCCCAACTATTTCTTTTCTCCTGGTGCCTTATGAGACAATTCCATCAGCGTGAAAGAATGTGGCTTTGGGAGCATTGATGACTGCTGATGAATTCTGCAGGACATAAAAAACTCAATTCTAAACAAAAATGATTTGATGAGTGAGTTGATTTTCAATACGAAAGCACTGTGCTACAAGCAAATATTTTGCAAAATAGGTTCTCATTTCTAAATTCTCTTTGGGATTGTCTCTAATACTAGTGAAAAAAGTCAAACTTTCAAAACCAGTTACTTGTATTTGCCACTGACTCCTCTTTTTTCTAAAATTTTCTTAATCCTTTAGTACTATTATTACACTTTCTTAGTTCTCCTGCTTGTGTGTGTTTGACTTGGATTATGAGTCTTAACTGTCAGTGTGGTCTTCTGAGCTGATGACTAGTAACAACTCAGTTTAGACATAATTGTGGGCACAGTTGTTTCTAATGATCATTGTATCATTCAGAAAATCTCTGCAATACTAAAATAGCTAATGTCAAAAATAATTAATTTGGAATTTGAAATCTGCTACTTTATTGGTAACAAAATACTCTGTTTCTTCTTATTTTTATTTCTTTTGTTTTTCTTTTCTTTTTTCCGCCTTTTAAGTTGAAATGCTTTCTTGGAGTAAGAAAATAAATTAGAAGATTGTGAGGTATGATGTCATCATGGAAGTACTATCTAACTTAGCTGAAATATTAACAAGTTACATTCTTATCATTTACTGCTTGACCTGTCAAGATACAGGGGTCTTCAGTGCAGTCGCATACATAGCAGGCTTATGCAGTCGTGAAAGTGTGCTAACACCGTACTAAAAATAATTACATAACAACAAAAAATCTGTCTGGCTTCTGGGGTGTTTAAAGCAAAATAGAGGTTCTGTTCTGTTTACACCTGTCATACCAGAATGCCAAACTGTCATTCATCCTAAAAATAAACATCTCATCGCACACTTCTTTGTTCCGTATTACTGCCTGAGTTTTCATTATAAAATTTGTGTGTGGTGTATTACATCAAAATTGTTCCCTTCTTCAACAGTTATTATTTCAAAGGTGTATATTTTTCATAAAAGCTGGTGCACTTCAGCATGGTGACCTTTTAGGTCCTAAATGTTGCAGAGACCTTTTTTCCCCAGATGCCAAAGCTGAGAAAGGAAGAACTGAAAGGATGTGCCCTTGGTAGAGAAGCATGAGATGGGTGTAAGGTGGGAGGTCCTTCATCATGGGCTTTACTCCTACCTTGCCTGAAATAGCTGCACAACACTGGCAGGAATCTGTTGAGTGATGTTAGACAAAAGGGGCTGAAGGTATAAAAAGATGACATTGATTTTATTGCTTATAAATATGGGCTAGTTAATTTTCTTTATGTGCCTGGCATCTTTGCTATGCTGCTGGACTTTTTTTCTTACAGAGATTGTTATTTAAAATCATTGTTCAGGTGGGTAGGTGTCATTTCAAGTTTGAAATAAATTAAGAACTGGGAATCCTGAGTGAAATGGCCCTTGATGCACTGCAGGGCTGCAGTGGGTCTCTGAGTATGGGCCACATGCAATATTTACATTAGATTGATGTCAGAGCCATCAGGTGGCTGCCACAGCTGCTGGGCTTGACAACTTCACATTGAACATCAGAAATTTGTGAGGAAAGGGCCTTACCTCTGAACTCCAAAAAGAGACCTGAGTTAATAGTCAATTATGTTCTAGTAAGAGAATGTTCAGAAATTATATTTTTACAAGATAAAATTACAGGTTAAAACTGATAATGCTGCTGCTGATATGTAGCTTAGTCAATCTGGTAAATTAGTAGAGCATGATATTCTTAGGGAAAGCGGAGTGTGGGAGCAATTGCTGAGCATGCTTGAGGAAAAATGTTGTGCGAGTGATTCAGCTCTTCTCACTGTTGCAGGGAAGAGATTAGAGGTGTACCACTTTGTCAGTTCATCTCCTTAACTCATAATATATTTTTTATTACAAGGATTTGGTTTCTTAAGCCTGTCGTTTTTTCTTTTAAGGCATCACTAACTATTTGATCTTGAGGGCTTATTTTTTATTATGATTATTATTATTATTATGTGCAGGTTATGGGGGGAGGGAAGGATTTTGGGCTACAGCAAAACCCAAGCTTTTTAACATATGGAATGTCAGTGTTTTCATCGTGTTCTGGCACTTTTTACAGCTCGTGCTGATGGTGTCATTGTGGTTGGTTCAAGTAATCTGGGGTTCGGCGTAGCCTTGCTTTTCAGGGGCTTTCTGACTCTGTTATAATTAGTGTCTCCCTTTTCTGGTATAACCAAGCCCAAACTCTCAGTGTGAGATAAAAACTGATATGCCAGCTGTATGTTAAATGATTATGTCTCACCTTAAAAACCCAGTGTTAGCCAAGCTTGCTGTGCTGCACATTCCCCTCTTCGGTGGCTCCCATGCTGCCCCCACCTGTCTCTCTCACACATATGTGTGTACACACCTCTGGGATACCGCTTGTTTTCTTGAGGGCAACAAGCAGCCCCAGTGAAGGCTGTGGAGTGCCCTGGGTTTGTGCTCACACTCCTGTGAGCATGTGAGTGCTGTGCCTCAGAGCACAAGCGGCTCCTCTTTTCGTGCCTGAAGTAAGATGTGTGAACAAGGAGCAGGAGGGGAAAATGGACCAAACAGCTACAGAATACTTTCAACACTTTTTTTTGAAAGCAGTTATACATATTCCACCGGAAAATGGTTTTGATATCAGTTATAGTATGTTAAAAAAAAAAAAATCACAGAGTGTTTCACGTTCTGATTGGGCTCGCACATGAGGAACGTGTCTGAGGGAGGAAAGCACATTTCCCTCAGAAGTATGTGCAAGAGGAAACCCCAGTGGCTGGGGCAGGGTGGCAGAATTTGGTATAGCAGCTGCTGCAGAGCAGCAGACTTTGTGTTGCTGGAGGTATGACTGCAGGTGTTGCATCAGCTACTTAAATTGCAGATGCACAATGACTTTTCATGCAGTAGCATACTTACCGGTATGAGGATAATATCAGACCTATTGGATAAATCAAGAATTTCATTTTTTATGGCTAAAGCTATTGGGAAAGGAAGAGGCCTGTTAAGATGCTGATTTTACCATCCCACATCTAATATCCAAATAACATTTTACAGGAAGATGGTAACTCATAGTGACACCCGGCACAGGATAGCGACTGTTGAATCAGTTGGTCTTCTCTAGCAGTCTTTTTTTGAGGGGGGCAGCACTGCTTTGCTCTCTTGACATCTGAAACGGTGCTTGTTCTTCTTCATGTTGTTAGTGGGAATGAGAGTGAGCAGCACGGAGTATGCTGAAGGAAAAGCAGAGGAGACAGTCACTTCAAACTGGGACATATGTTGGTTCTGCTGTGACACTTGTGGAGCCTGTTAGCTAAACTGCTTTAGACACCTTGAATTCATTTGACAGGATTTGAATGATAACACGTTTAGTTAAAAGAAAAAAAAAATCTTATCACAAATCAACCCCCTTTTTATTTAAAAAAGTAAAATTTGTGATGAAACCTGTTTTTCTTTTTTAAAAAAAAACCAACCAACCCAACCCCCAAAACTTACTAACCATGAAAAAATGAAAATATTAACATTTAACCCTATTCAAGTTAGCCAAAGTATCTTAACAGAGGGCAGGTGCATTCTTGACATAGCTGATGTAATAGGGTAGATTTTTCCATGTGTCAAATGTTTAGCAGAAGCCTTTCATTTAAAAAGAAAGGAAGTCTTGTAGAAAAAGTGACTTGTAAGGGCTAAAATTAAAAATAAACAAATTTTCCAGCCACACAGTAAGTTTATTCTTGTCTATATGAGAGCAAAACTACCATGACCAGTTCCCCAAAAGGTAATGTGAGTATGCTTGATTGAAAGAATTGGATTGTTGCACCACCTGAGCTAGACATAAGAAGTTATAATGAATATTAAATGAAGATGTAGCAACATGACTTATCCCTGTTTTTTTCGGTCTTCGCCCCTCTCTCAACAGACTGTTGATGAGAACAGAAGAAGGAACAGATGGTGGCACTACCCTGTCTCGGCACAAAATACTGCCCTGGAGTTGTATACGGTGCAAAAAGCATCCCCATGTGGAGAAGCAGATAGTGCTCCTGCAAAGTGTAAGTGTACACTCTGTTATGTTCCTTTGCAAAGAAAACTCGCAACAACAACTAAACCCTGAATGTGTTTCTTAACTGGAATTTTCAGGAAATTTCTTCCTAAATATTTTGAGATCAGAGAGAAATACCTGCTTTATAACTTGCTATGGTCGTTAAAGATGTGCACTTCCTTCCCTGTCTGCCATTCCACTCTTTTGTCCTTCCTTGCACTGACAGAAATGTCTTGGGCTCATTTTTTATAAGTTTTGATAAATCTTTCATAATAGATTTTGGGGTTTGCAACTTAACAATATCAAATCCTTGTTAAGATTTATTGTCAGATTCGTTTGACCTGGGGGCCAGAACTTAAAAGGTTTGATGGAATTTGTTGCAGAATCAGGGAATCTTGTGAAAGTTGCTATTTTTGGTTTCTGTTTCACTATATCTAGAAACTATAAATTTTAAAAAATTAAGTGATAAATAATGTTTTATTGGGTGTTCAAAATATGGTGATGTATGTGTTTCATGAACTTTGGTTTCTGGAAAACCTGATGTGTACTAGTCCAGATAAAAAGATGCAAAGACATCCAAGGTTTTCAGCTTTTAGAACTTTAGCATTCCTTAAAAAAAACCCTCCCAGTGAAGGTGTAGACTGCCACAATGGGAATTTAAGCTGCCTGCTAATCAGTTTGCTTCTCATAGTTACATTTCACAAACCATGTTGAAAGGTTCGTAGACCCTTCCAGCCTTTCTGAATATGTGGTTGCAAAGAGGGAATTTGCTATACTGGAGCTGGTGTGAACTAAATGTTTGTAGGAGGTAGGACTGGTGTTGGCCCAGGCATGTATTTTAAGGTCCATCCTCAAACCTATCCTTCAAGGTCCTTTGTAAAATACAGACTAGGTTGTTGGCTTCCTTCTGCAGGTTCCTGTTGCACACAGCAAAGTACTTTGGCTTTCCTACTACTCTAGCTAACTTGAAGAGGCAGCCCCATCGCAGTGAGTGGAAGAGATGCAGTATAACAAATGGTATTTTATCCAAATGGGGCCAAAAAGAAATTAAGTTTAGCAAAGAAAACAAGTTTCATCAGTTAAGGCAATAAAGCACAGTCCCGGAGCAAGTCAATAATGCTCAACTGACAGCCAGTCAATATTTGTACTGGATTAACTTTTCAAGGAATGTGGAGATTTCAGAGGATTTTATGTAAACGCTGTAAATAGGTTGGGACACTAAAGTACATTTACAAATACCGGATGTCAGATTAGATTAAAATCACTTCCAGGGAGCAGGATTTTTCCTACCACGAAGGAGACGTTTGTGTCTTGTGAAATGAAGACAGATATAAATTTTTTGTTCATCAAATATATTAGAAACATAGCTGGACAGATCTCATGGCAATGCTGCACAGAACACTTCAAGGGACAACTTCTCTCTGAGGCCAGATTCACTCTTCTTCTATATGCCCCACTCCCAAGCTTTGCCAGGTAGAGCTGTAGTTTAGATGGCATCATGGCTGCAACTTGATTAACATGAATGCTGTAGAAATTGATTTAAATTTTCAGGTTAATGTAATGGGAAAAGCTGTTAAGAAATATGCTCAGTCTTTGTGGTACTTACTTCTTGCTGAAGGATCAGGCAATATGCATAGAGGGGACTGAAATAAGACCAAAATGTGCTGATTTCTAACATCTGTAGCACTGTAACACTAAGCTCTGTCCATTTGTTTAGAAGTCTTGCAGATTTTCAGTGGCATGCCTAGCACCCACTTCTAACCCATAAAAAATTTATTTACTTTTTCCAAAACTGGAATCAAAGTGGGCAAACATTTCACGAAGAAAGTACGGTTATTTACAGTGGCTTTTTTTTCAAGACTTTGTCTCCTGTTTTCCTGACTTGCTCCCTTAGTATAAGGGGCTTGGATAATTTCAAGATTCCTGGTTTTCTAGAAGTAACAGAGGATGGTTTGGCCTGTCCTTGCTGTCCCCAGGCTTGGAAGCTAGGGAAGGCAGAAGCCGGCACTGCCCAGAATGGCAAAACAGCCAGAGCAAATCTGGTTTCATGTATGTGAAACACATGCATAGCACTAGTGAAATCCACACAGGTAATACACCACTAAGAACTCCCTTGCTGGAAGGTAGATAACTGCATTTTATTGATATTCCTTTTAGTTCTTCTGCCCTTATTTTTTTTTTGCTACAAAAGGTAATTAGGCCATAAACAGAGGTCTGACATCTAATTTTATCTGCAGCAAAATTACTATCATAAGCAACAGATAATTTTAGCTGAGCAAAATTAAAAAATATATATTTTAATGACATTTTAAAAACACAAAAGCTAATCTTTTTCCTTCTGAACTTCTCATGCCTAGTTATTTTGAGACTTGGAGAGATGCTCACTCGTTTAGTGGATAAATGTTCTGCTTCTGTATACTTCCTGCCTTAACAGCAGGCCTTGCTGGTCTCAGCCTGTGCTACAAAGTTGCTTTTTGTTTCCTTTCTCTTGTTCTCTGTTTCCTTTCAAAGAAGAAATGGTCTGAGGGAAAAGACATTGCTTTTCTTACCTCTGAATTTTCATTAACCTTAATAGGAGCCAGGTGGCCAAATCCCTGCACACAACTTTGAAAATTTTAGTTTTAACTTTTTCTTCTGGGCAGATTCTTGCATTGCTGGAGTTGTGAATCCTCTGAAAAGATATTAGATTTGCAACCATATCATGTCAGCAGTGCCTAGAGATTTTAACTACAAAATTATTATCTACCTTCCATATCTATAACCCTAAAATATTGATTGCTTAAAAGGTAGCGGATAAAGATTAAGATGGTGCAGCAGCGCATTACCCTAATCAAATAAAAAGACTATTAACAGAGCTGCTCACGGTTCTGAAGATGCTGGTTTGAAATACAGATGTCTTAACTGAAGTGCTATGTCTCATTTTTTGAATGCATTTTTGAATGGATTTAAATAAATTGCCAAATAGAAAGCAAGCAGGGAAAACCCCCGCACATTTCAGACACTAAATTTCCATTTATAATGAAATTATTTCATGCATTTCAATAAAAAGTTGGAACTTTTAATGATTGTTTAATTGGATAGTGAGAAGTCAAACACTGGATTCTCAGCTTAGAGAGCTCTGTAGGTACATGTGTGATTTTAAACCTGTGATTGCATCTATGTACCTCAACGTGAGTGTGTGTGTGGTAAGAGATAGGAATGGGGTAACTGCTTGAGGGCAAAGTGTAGAACCAAAGCCACTACCTCTGCTTAAAGACACCTCATTTTCAATCTGTATTCTATTGTGCGGGAATAATGTTTCTAGATTATGGATTTCGGATGGCAAAATTTAAGGCAGTGTTTAGCGAAAATTAGGCCTTATTGGCTGGTTGGGGCCAAAGCAGTCAGGTTATAGGTTGCAGGGTCTGCACAGGTACTGAGCGTCTTGCATGCAACATATGTGGTCTGCTCAAACCCAGCATCACCGATCAGGTCCCCAGAGCCTTAGTTTGATTTGGAGCTCTAGGATCCATTAGAAAATTGTCCCTGCTTAAGACCAGAATAGGTTCAACTGGTTTTGAATTTGTCAGAAACATTTTATTTAGCATTGAAGGCCATATGCTTATTAACATTCAGTAAGAGTAACCTACTGGGAATACTATTTGGAAAAGAGTGACATTTGTCACTAATGCTTTTAACGTATAGTGGGAATTTTAACCAGCCAGAGACTGAGTCATGGTTTATCCTCTTGAAAGAATTTCCTATTGAGTGACGGCTAAGCACACATTGAGATAACAACCCATGCCCTAGGTTATTGAAGTCATGGAGACAGCAAGAGAATATAGGGTGGGTAATGTATTAATTTTCATCAGTTGTGGACAATACTATTAAATTACTGACTTTTGTTGAAATAATGTGTCACTGATTAATAATGTAATTTCAACTTCCTAAACTTTTCTACCTAAAAATTTTGATTTAAAAAGAAAAGATTTAAGAATGTGTGAAAAAGGTTTTAGCTATACAACTGATTCGTGTGGAGGTCTTTTGTTTTTATTTTAAATTGCACTTATTTTAAGTCACAGTGTAAATAAGGTTTTAAAAATTTTTAACAGTGATGTAGATAAATTTGATTTTAAAATTGAGATCGGAAATGTTGTGTTGCTCCACTTTTAAAAATAAGTTCCCTTCTCATTTGCAATTAAAATGTCTAGAATTTGCATAAAATGTGTGAAATTAGAGATAATTGAAATAGAGTAGCTATAAATATGTCTACTCCATTTGGAAAATAAATAAAATGTCCACTAAAAGGGTGTGAAAGCCATACCCCCTTCTCTTGTTTCTCACATTTGGATCTCTGGCATTTTTCACACTTTTATAGCTAATTTTTATTGCAAAACAAGAAGTTACATCTGTAGCAGTTGTGGGAATGCAGAATAGCCCCTGGCAGCTCTGTAAAAAAATGGAATGTTAAGAACACATTTAGAAGAATACAGCCTTCAATTTCATCCACAGCATTGATGTTGTGGAATCACGTTAAGTGTAATCTAACAAAATTGGAAAAAAAAAAAGCAAAGCAAATGTTATGGAAAATACTATAAATAAGCTATTATTTAAAGTATATTCCTTCTATCCTGTTTCTTATGTTTTCATAACATAGCAAGTTGTCATGATACAGTGTGTATTCAGGGAGTGCAGTGAGAATCAAAACCCTGGTTAGCGCCATTCCTTGGTATGTGTTGAGTCCCACCACTGCTGCTCGATCCGCAGCTACACATTTCTGTGACAGTATGGATAAACACAGCTCGGTTGGACCATGCTGCAACATGTCAGTGTTGGGGGCTGGGAGGGGACCCTTGGAGGAGCATTTCCCATTCCTGCACCGGAGAAGGGCTTCCAGGCTTGTACATTTGCGCAGGGAAGGTTTCACTTGCTTTTCCACCCTGAAAGCCAGCACTATTTGGTGCTTCTACTGATGTCTGCTTCCGCATAGTTGGTAAGAGTTACCGTCTGTCAGCTGGCAGCAATGCTAGAGGTGATACCTTCTTCCCAGTGCAGTGCCACCCCCTTCATGTACTCTGATCTCTGCTGGCCCAGTGTGTTAGCATTCAGTTCTGTTGTCAGATCCTTGTTTTTTTGGCTGCAGAGCAAAATGCTACTGCCGTGCAACCAAGCTGGCACAAGGAACTGGAAAGATGGACCTCTACCATATTCTCAAATTATACCTTATTTGTGTGTGCTGTCGTGAATGTCTGCCACTAGAGTCGAGGAGTATCTCATATAAAAATCGTAACGACATTTCTCTAACTCCAGTCTTGGAATTCAGAAAATATTATTCATATAATAACCCATGCATCTTAGTGAAATTGCACTGTGATGTCCTGACATTTTTGATGCTGTGCAGTGTTTCTGTTACTGGGGAACACCAATCAACTTCAAAAGATCTGCTTTGGTGTAGAAATGGGCAGGTATTCAATTATTCTGCATCCAACACAAATACCCACCACAATTTGATGTAATTCACACAAAACTGAATTGGAAGGCCTAGGTGAAGGTTACTGCACCAATCTGTCTGTGCTCCCCGTCCTGTAATATTATTTCTGGAAACCCTGTTTTCTGGAGGCGCTCCTTGAAGAAGGAATTATGCCAAAACAAAAGCGTTTATGTTCAGGTACTATCCTGAGCGTAACAGAAATTCAGCAGGTTATTTTAGCATTGGTGGCTCCTTCAGTAGTTTCTCCTTGTTCTCTGTTGCAGTGGGTGTCACAAGAAATTTTGTGGTACCCTGGCTTGGGAATTCAATTTTTTGTCTACCCATCTCTCCCTCGATCCCAGTGTGTGTTTATCTGTAAATCTCCATACTATATTCCTGGTAGAGGTATGGATGTATATTGGACTTAGGTGACTCACTTCAAATCTTACATGATTCCTGATTTGAGGGTAAGAATTATGAGGAGGAGACAGATTTCCAGAATATGTCTGAGGAGTGCTGAAATGTTAATGCATGAAGACTGAAACTGTGGGATTTAAATCACTACATTGAGTAGCATATAGTACAGAGAGATTGATCTCAGAAAAGTACCAGAGAGGTTGTGTCTCATACAAGCCTAACCACTATGGAGTCATTCTTCAGAGACAGACCAAGTGAGAGAAGAACCACAGCCTTACCTGCAAGGTGCCTTTTCATACGTGCTTTTTTCTCTCCTTTTAAGTTGTCCTCAAGGAAAAATAAGAGCAAAAAGTCTCTGTGCTTCTCACTGCACATCTACAGCACTTCATAAATAACAGTAGCTGTTTTAAAAGCAGGGGACAGGCAGAGGGTTACAATGGATGAAAGCTAGTTAGTGAGTTAGCTAGATAAATGCTTAAAAGAACAGCAGCAAAGATAATCCTGCATTTATTTCTGGGGGTTTCACCAGATGACCCTTTTCTGTCTTTCCTGATCTGTGTTTCTTGAGTCAAAGTAATGGCTGTGCAGAAACCTGAAAAACAAACTTGCAAATTAGGCCTATTCCTATGATTTGTGATTGTCCCTTCTTTGGCTCATCACTTTCATTTCTGAGCAACTGCCGAATTTTATGTCCAGTGCGGAGTGGCATTGTGAGTGATCCATTGCAGAGACTCTCCCGGGAACAGACAGAAACTAGTTTGCTTTAAACTTACTGAGTGACGTGTGCAAAATTTATCATTTCAAGAGTCTTTTGTGTGATACAAAACTTCAAGCAGAGAACCCAAGGCATTTCCTTTCATCAACCTGGTTCTAATTTGATCAAAGCACTAAAAAATTCAGCCCACCTTATTTCCTGTTCAGTTCTTTTACACTTTACAGCACGTTATATATCAATCTCATATCCCTGAGTTTTAAGAAGCAAACAGTTATATACCTGGATCAACAGTTGCCAATCACTCCAGCACAGCACTGCATTATTACTAAGCTGACTATAATTTTGAAGCTCTTTTTGATTATGCGTATGACTATATTATCATTGTATACATATTAGGACAGCTAAATGAGGCCCTTAAGGAAAATTAGGGTTCAAATAACATTGACAGGGTAGATAGACTAACAGAATTGAGGATTCACCCCTCTTACAACCGTATTGCCTCATGGCACGTTTTCAGGAGAAAGGAAAAGAACAGTAGCTGTGTGCTTTCTATTAATTGTACCCGCAAATTAGAATGTTGCAACAGTGTTGAAGTTGACCATCTTGTATGCTTAAGCAAACCAGAAATCAAATGTGTTTTCCGGTCTCAAATGTAGTGGTTCATATAAGAATTTTCCATTGTGTAGGTCTTTCAATCCCATTCCTTCACTCTCGAAACTCCCTCCCTATAGACACATGCACACACAAAAGTTCAAAACAAAGCCATTCTGGCTAATGTATGTGCAAGGTATCTTCCTGGTTCATTGTGCAATTGTCATTTGCATGTGACAACAGCAAGCACTATTTCATTTCAGTAACTTACACAATTATATAAGATTGTTAAAAATGTTAAGTAAATAATATTTTTCCTCCCCTAAGCTTGAGATGTTAGTCGTCTTTGAAAGACCTTGAATCTTGTCTCAGCAGTATCTCCATAAATAAAACTGAATGACAGTCTTTTAGAAAACTCCATGGTTTATACCATTAATTCACAGATAAGCATTGTTAGTCAAATAAGCATTTAATTCCCAATAGCCTGAACATTTCAATACCTTGTCGCAAACAAATAAAATAGAATGTACACAATGGCAAACAAATTATGAAATGTATTCCATCGAGTTGACATATGAACTCATAACCTCTTAGGTAAAGGTGAATGATTATTAATGTAATTTCCTTATTATAAGGTTCTCCCTCCTTTTTTTTTGTTCACATGCAATTCATTCTTATGCATTAGCTTGAAAGAATTAAACCTGTAAATCATAGCTTAGGCAATAATAATAATAATATAAAGAAAACGATATGATTTCTTCTGTTTTTGCTACTCCAAACTCAGACATTTACTGGTGCATACCTGTTTCTGGTTTGTCTTTTTTTCTCTCTCTTTTTCTCTCCTTGTATACACACAAAGACATACATAGTTGTATGGTAGGTTTTTAGGTAGATTTATGTTTTACATGAACATATACATACACATGTTTACAATATAGACATTTTTTAAAAGTGCATTCATTTTATTTGTATATGTGTAGGCACAGACACAGAAAAAAGCATACATGCGTAAAAATGTCATGTCTCTCCTCAGCAGTCTGATTCTGCGCCCTACAGGACTTCACCAGGGAAAATTCAGGAGCAAAATGCAGCTTTAAGAATCTCACTGTAATTAAAATTGCCCAACAATTTTTGGACAAAGTGATAAAATTCAAGTGAGGAGATGCCTGGATTTGGAGATCTGTGGGTTTTTCAGAAAAAGATTCTGATTTGATTTATTTTTTCCTTTTTTGTGGGAGTCACTGTTCCATTCATGTTGTATTTATTTAAATCTCAAATTGGAATAGGTGCCTGGCCCTTCGTACTGCTGTGTGTTGTACACACGCTGATAAAAGTAAATAAGTGGACTTATCACTTTTGAAGCCTGTTTTACAGTACTGTGTTTTTTCTTTAGCAATTCATGCTGTGTTTTTAAGTAATGCAATAAAGCCACTGCACCATCTTCCGGTATAAAATTGATTGTTGCATGAGGAGCATGGTCGTCTTCGTCTGCTGCTGCGTTCTTTCTTAAAAAATCCCAACAGCACACACACACAAAACAAGCCCACACGCAGCTGAAAAGCATGTGTATATGCAAGCATGTTCGTGCAAACAGAACTAAATACATATCTTATACTACAAATACAGCAGGAAACAAGAACTGCACCCTCTTCCTCCCCCCCGCCCATCCCTAGGGTAATAGGAGAATTGAAATTCCAATTTTCAGACTCACTACAGATTAATATGGTTCAGCATAGATACTTATTTGTCTGATAATTTCCCATGCATCTTCACAGTGAAGTTGATAGAAATTACTGCAGCAGAATGTGTAAAGCAGATGTTATCCCATTAATTAGCTCTGGACCTGAGCAGGCTCAAGACTTTCCCATTTTCAGGCCGATAGGAATTGGTCCCAGTGAGTGTGCTCCATATCCACATTTAGTATCATCTCATAAACAGCACTGAAAACACAGCAGGCCCTTGATGAAGACACATTAGCTTATTTCTAATTTAAAGTTATGTTGCTTAACCTTAATGTAATTGGTCACTGGTGACCAACTGTTTGTATAGTGAGTTGATGACCAAAGAGATGTAATAAATTATAAAACTTACTGCTTAAGTAGAGGGAACGACTGTTCTGTTAAAAGCCTTGCATGTAATAATGGTAAAATAATTACACCTCAAAACAGAAGAGCCTTGGATCTGATAAAGCTAACAAAGTCTTTTCAGATTAAGGTGTTTTCAGCCTGCTTTAAAGAACATATATAATTTTTTTTCTGTCAGTGCAGTGTCTTACGTTGGCTGAATAGTCAACTTTCAAAACTCAGCTTAATATTGATTAAAAATAAATTGATAAATCAAGATACTTTCTTTTTGAGGGGTTGCAGGGATTAAAGTAATTAACCAACTTCTGTGGTTAACAAGAAGCAAAAGAAATTTGCACAAATAATTATATTCTGTACATCAATTCAAAGTCACTGCTAGACATGTTTTAGAAAAGAGTTGATTAGCTGGTAGAATAATCAGGATAATAATCAACTATGGAAGTAAGTAATTGACACAACTTTAATGTTTAATAATGAATAGCATGCCAGGGGTAAAATAAAGGGAGATCTGCTTTCTGAGACCCAGTTCAGACCTAAAATTTCTTAGGCCAAATATAGCAATTACTTGAGACTCCTGAACTACTTCTTTGGTATTGTGGCTGAAGTAACAGGTGTAGTTAAATTCAAAGCGGACAAGTGGCTTTATTAAATCTAGTAGTTTCTATATGCTGCAATTTAATTTCAAGTCTTTTCCCCACTGAAGACTTAAAGGTTGATTTTAAAAATGCAGGAATGTAAGGAACACCTACTCTTCTATGTCTGTTTTTCATTTCTCAAACAGCATTATATTAACAAACTATTCGTTAAATCAATAAGAGTCAGGAATAAGTGTATGATTTTCTTGTCTCAGAAGAGATAATTTCTCTCTCTAAATATTTGCATTTAAAATTTGGGCTACCTCCAAATGCCCTAACTTCACAATAAAGAAATCGAGTTTATTTTTTTTAATTCTTATATTTCATTTCTTACAAGGACCTTCCAATATGTAAACTATTTACAGTGCCTCAAAGATCATTATTTCGCCATGACTCCTCAGAGAAATACTGGAGCCACTCTGTTTACTGCTAACATTAGATTTACCTTTGAAGAATGGTTTACAAAATGGAGACATTAGGATGTGAAAGTCATCTTTTTTTTACACTGTTTGGAATGCTAACTTTCTGTGTTTGCTGTATTAGAGTAAACATTGCTATAGCTACTCAGTTTATTATGGAAACTTGAAAAACAGATGCATTAAGGTGTTTTGTTTTTAAACACACACAGTTCTTTATAAGGAAAAATATAAATACTGTTTGGGGGCTTGTCACGAATGTATATTTAAGAACAACACCTCCCAAACCAATGAATAAAAATGCTTTTTGGTGTTCTAAATGGAGGAAGAGAATTGCTCAACCAATAGAAAAGCAGGTGGGGTAACACATCCTGATTCTTATAATTGAGGCTGTAAAGAAAGGTGAGAGATATGTGCACTGTTTGTGTCACAGTAGTTGTGATCTGTGAAAATAACTTCAGAGCAGCCTTTCTTAATATTAAAATGACTCTGTTGCTGTTCAACTAAAAATCAATACGGCTCACAATTTTAATAAGGAACATGAATCTGAAAATGTGTTTAGTATTGGGTTATATAAACAAACCCTAATGAGATACTATAAAATCCATCACATTAAAGGCTGGTTCCTACAAGGTATATTAGCTAAAAATGTTCAATATATTAGGTCAGCGTACAACACTACACATAATAAAGCAGGTCTGTCAAGGAAAGATGCATGTTTTGCCCCTTAAAACTGTTATGTTTTGCACATTTTATAAGGTTCTTTGAATACATGAATAAGATAAGTTATTCCCATCTCTTTCTTAAGCAGTCTCAGAAATGGCTGTGACCTGAAATTGGAAAGCTTGTAAACACCCATCCGAAGAAAATGTGTGCAGTTCTGTCTTAAAGAGATGGTACATGTTTAATTATCCCAACTTCTTCTAGGAGAATACTATTAACATACGCATTAGCATCGTCCCATTGGTTCCTCCTGCTGCTCCACCTTAGGGGCAGCAATAGGAGCTAATCTTATTGCTCCCATGCGCATAATAATGAAATTTTGTCTTGTCTCTAAGGCAGTGTTCTTTGGTCTGAAGTACAGCAGGAAACATTTCTTTTTTATAGAAAATTCCTGACCAACTCATTTAAAAAGATTTTAAAAATTGAAATTCTTCCTATGTGAGTACCAGAACCTGCAGAACACATTGCTTTGACTTGCAAATCAAAATTAAGCAATTGTGCAAATAAATTGCTCTGTATTCACATATGGAATACAGTATACTGTAGCTGTGGGTGTACTCAGCCCTTTGAAAACCTGGAAGCTGTAGATTTTATGTTATTTTTTCCTGCAGTGTCCATATAGGCTATTCTCAAAGAATAACGTAAGAACAAACAAAAAGATATGATTTTAATATAAAATACCTTTGCCTTTTTCTTGCAGCGTTCTACAGACTATAATGGGGAAAGGAAAAAAAAACACAGGCAAAAAAATACATGTGAATTCAAGGCTACTGAATTAAGGGAGGTTGTACCAACATTTCCCCCACTGTACATTATTTGTATTCAAGGTTTTTGAAATGACATTGTAATCTGATGATGCACCAGCCTATTATATTGTCTAGCAGGACAAATATCCTTGCGTTTTCTCTGTAGAACTAACACAATTTTTCCATGTCAGAGGTGCATAATATCCTGGCGGTCATAAGGAATGATGCTATTAATCCTCTTGGGCAATCTCCAGGTCTGATTATTAGGGAAATAAATTTGCATGCTGCATATGAGCTAGGTGAATCACCGAGAGCACAAATTATATTTCCTGACAGCAAGTTAGAGAATGGAGCCACATCGTTTTTTTATCTTTTTTTTTCCTCTGAAAGCTATAGAATTTCAATTCATTACATGAGATTGGTTAGAATTCAAGTCTCTTTTTAAGTTGATATTAAGTTGAGTCTGTTATCTCTGTGAAGGCTAGTAGGTTCCCCTGAGTATCCACCTAATCACTACTTAAAAAAATCGAAACGTATAGTTAGTGTCATGATTTAGGTACCAGAGCTACTTTATTTATCAGTGCAGAGTGAGATAATTTCAATTTGAGGCTCTGTAGCCCTCATGAATTTAACCATCTTGAAAGCTTTTTTTCTTCTCTCTCTTTCTCTCTCTGTCACTTTCTCTCCCCGCTTTTAGTGTGCATATTGTAATAATGGTTATTCTGGACACCTGTTTCGCTGATCGCCACACATTTTTTAGGCTGCTTTATTTATCATATATATTTCATTGTATGTTTTGAAGATTTTTGGATGAAATGGTATTTGGAGCTCAGTTAAGAAATTTGGCTGTATTCTCTGTGCCAGCAGTACTGCCAGGCATTTCTGCTTTTCGTATCAATGATGAATGTATTTTTATTATTTTTACTGTTTGGTATCTGAGCAACCTTTTTACATTATTAAATCCGAACAGGGAGAATGATAGCAAATGAGAGGAGAATAAATGGCTTTATGTGCTGCTGTATTAATTACACAGACATTTATTATAATCAGGGGTTTAAAGATGTTGTAAAAAGGTATTTTTTCTTCCATGGTATACATCCATGTATGGTAACTTTTGTGAGCTGTTTTGAAATTTCCAGCTTTAACAGATTTCTCCTTGAAATCCCAGTCACTGGTGCTGTACTGTACATGCAGACAACAAGCACAACCAAGCCCTGGAGTAGTGAGTATAGATGGATCCAACCTGGAATTGAGTGAGGAATGTCTCGATTAAAGGTAGCGGTCTGTAAATCTATGCAGACCAGGTACAGTGTTGAGTCTGGGGGACTCCGAAATGTCTCCTGCTACTCAGTGGAGCTGAGGAAAGCTTGAAGATACAGAGAACCTCTACACTGGTCAGAGCTGTAGGCGTGATTGAAGCAACAAGAGACAGGTAATATGTCTGATAATGCTAAATAAGACGTGTTTTTGATCCTTTACTTATTCATGAACTACAAGCAACAGTACCAAAAGGAAAGGGATATATCTCTGACTCACGATTTCATGTGTGGCCAAATATACAGCATAGGAAGCACTTTTAATCAACTTACATGAAATCTATTTAGGATTTTTGTATTCTCTCATCCGTTGCGTTTCTTTATGCTTCCTGAGCATAGCTGGTGCCATTTCTTTCCAGAACGAAGGTCCTTTTGTTTGTTTTCTTTTTGTTTGTTTTATTAATTTTCTTGTCAGCGTATGGGTTGTGCTTATTCACAGACAGGAAGTATTTCCCGCATTTAGGAAAAGGAAATAGTCTTTGGAGAAAATTCAAAGAAAGTCCATTGGGGAGTGACTTGCCTGTTCAGAGTGTTATTTCCTATTCCTGAATAGAAACATCAGGCTTATTTTTGGCATTAAATAGCAGTGCTGCTATAAACACTAGCCTCTAATTCCCATCTTGCAGTGGACATTTATACTAGTAACAGAGGATGTCTGTTGCTCTCCTGGAATGGGAATGGGTCATAAAAAAAGGAAAGTTTTAACAAAACTGAAAAATTGCCTCTGCTGTTGTCTGTGACCTAGCCAAGATTGCACTGATACTCCTAAGCCCCAGCAGTGAAAATGAAAGTCTTATTTAAATGTGAGTTCTCTATGATTTTGGAAGTTGTCAGTTTGGTGTCTGCTAGCAGAGCCGTGACCACTTCCTGTCACAGGGCTGCCTTTTCTCAGTCTGTTGCAGCGGAGGCTGGCAGGAAAATGATGGGCATTTTAATGGGCACTCCTGTCGCGAATGAATGGTTAGGTCGCTTAAAAAATCACTATCAACGATATTTGTAAGAAATTATTTTACTAAGAATTTATAAAACATGATTTAACTAAGTTCATTGGCAAGGTTCACTCTATCACTTGTCAAATGAATGGAATACAAAATCGAGGTAGGATTAAGATACAATCGTTTATACAGAGATTGAAAGAAAAGATATAAGGGGTAAGGGAAACCTTCCTGTTGAGTCACAAGGTTCAGAATGGGCCCCCTTGCTTTACAAACTCCTTCTCAGAGAGGAGCCTAGGTGCAGCTGGATCCAGACTTAGCCTCAGATCACAGCAGTTTACGTCTAAAGGATATGTCTAGCATCAGTTTAAGGTTTGTTCACAGTTAGAGAAAGAGAGAAAATCACAAGAATTTTAGCAGTAATTAATTAATTGTTGGTTAACTTAGTATTTACAAAGTGATTAAAAAGAATTCACTACAATCACAACAACAGGGTACTATGATTTGAATTGATTCACACACACAGACGCATACAGAAAATATGCATAGATAAAGGTACCTGTTAAAATTCCCTTTGAGTTCAGTGAAATACTTACTTCAAATTATTTTCCTCAATGGGTGAAGGTCGATCCTCGAGAAGTGAGGGATCCCTGTAGTTCAGCCCACGTCCTGTCAGCGATGGTAACTTCGAACTTCAGAGTTCAAAGTGCTCTGAGAGGCGTCCCACTCAGAGGGAGTCACTGGGCACAGCCCGCTGCAGTCCAGAAGAGCTCAAAGGGCCGTTCTTGGTACCACTGTTTATGGGGTCTCAAGATGATTGACTTTGGTCAGTAAATTTCCATCCTGGCTGCAATTCAGGTTGGTAATTACTGGAATTCTCAACATTCCAGTAATGTTGGTACCGATCTACCCGAGTTACAGTCCAGGTGGGGTACATTCCAAGGCTGTCAGGAGATGACTGATTATTCCCGCTTTCATTTCCCACCTTGGCCAGGCAACCAGAGGTCCTGGCGTGGTCAGTCCTGTTCCCCACCTTAGCCATGCAAGAGTTCCCGGTACAGTCAAAGGACGCTTAACTGCCAAACTCAATGCACGAAGGCTAAGACTTGACAGGAATTCCTGAGATCGTAAAGCAGTCCGGGGAGCAAGGAGGTGCCTCCTTTTGGGATGAGGCTGGAGTATAAGGCTATTTATGTCTTTATAAATTGTAATAAATACATAAGATCAGCTGGTGATAATGCAGAGAGAATGGAATATAACGATGCCTAGTCTGGCTGCTTCTCTGCAGCAGTAAATCCCAAACAGCGTGCAGGTAATCATTGGTGGAAAGGGCAGGGTATTAAGCATCACAAATGAACCAGAAGATGGCAGCTAGTAAAGCTTTTATTTCAAACTTTGTCTGTTACTGCCCCTCATCATACAGTGAAAATACTCTCCCAAAAATAGAAGAAATTAGTTTTGAACTTGAGTTTAAAAAAAAAATAATCTAATTGAAAAGATTAAAAACCAGAGTTTCTCTGAAAAAAAAAGTGGGTCTCATCAGTTGTTCCTTTGGATTTCTCCTTGTCTTTTAATGCCTACAGTCTGTTTGTATCTTAAACCTTGCATCTAGCAGATCTCTGCAAGCACACAAGGGAAGCCTGCTGAAATCAATTGTGCCTGTGTGTTCCATGTTGTCACACAGCCATGTGTGCCAGTGCATCAGGATTTAGCAGGGCAGCTTCCTCTGCTGCAATTTCTAAAATGCCACAAAATCTAAGTATTTTGCCAACTGGATCTTTCACCTTCATTATGGAGAGCTTTTCCTGAAGGTTCATAAGCTTAATACGAATGTGTATAATACAAAGCATGTACAGTGTTGATCCCGAGGGACTGTTGCTCAGCTCTTATGAACATGAGCAACCTTTATAACTTGTGGAACTCAACCTGGAAGTTCGCTGCTTTGGTTGAGGAAAACAACTACACTGTCTGAACTCTTGTGTCTTCCATTAAACCTTTAATTGTCAGTCTGTAGTTGCTAATATTTTGGTTTTAGTAGGATGAAAACCAGAAAGCACTCTGAAAAATGAGAAATAATGAGACATGGCTTCTCTTCTGGCTTTCTTGTAGTGAGTTTGAATAGATAAGAGCATGTGAGGTTTAAAACGGGCCAGTTTTCCTGGCTGCTGCTTCTGGGATGTGAACCGAAGAGGCTGGCTCACAAAGCTCAGCGGTACATCTACGTTGCTCATGGATGCATCCCAAAAAGAAAAGTGAAAGGCAGGAGCAAAGTCCCAAATCAACCCCAAGCAAACAACAAAAGCCCTCAACCCAGAATATAACCCCCAGGTTAGATGTGTCAGAGGGAAAATACTTGTTGTGTCTGTGCCAATACCTGCAGTCATGTGTAGCTGAAGGCTTTGGCTTGCATTCTGGGTGACCACTGTGTGCCATCAACTTCTGTTCAGTGACATGTCACAGCAAAGAAGGAATTTCACATGGCCTGAAAAACTGACAGAACAGTTCACCTTTCAGGGAAATGTAATATTTTCTGATAAGGAGCTTATGTTAGTTTTCTTAGCAAATAGCCTGAAAGCATTTCTGTCTGTGGCATTTCTAGATGTGATAAGTTGAAGAAAACATCCTTGACCATGACTTAACAAAATAGGCCATTTGTTTCATGGGGTAGCTGTTTCCAGAAATGTAAATAAATGGCAGCTTAAGGATGATATAAAATAAACGATCACAGAGACAGCCCAGAGCTGCATTGTTTCAGAAAACACAAGACACTATTTATGGAGCTGTAAACAGAGGAGTGTGTTTATTATTGCACTTGGAATTAAATCAGAAAGCCAGAAACCTGAAGTTTTGGGAAAGATTAATCCAAATTTTAGAAGTTCTTTGGGTCGGGTTACTACTAGTGCTGCATGTTTGCTTTGAAATTAATCAGACTTTTTTTGTGAGGGCAGTGTGCCTGTCTTGCAGGGCTTAATTCTACCATGTATTTTGTCACCTCCTTTTCATGAATGAAGCTGTAGGGGAGAGGGTGAGCACAGCTGGGGTCATAGAATGTCTTTTTTCATTTTATATACAAGTCTTAAATATTTTGAAAGAACAAATGTGGAGCTAAGTGTGTCTTTGTCGAAATGAGTCCCAGTCAGAGCCCTGCAGCCAAACCGTTGTGACCTTCTCGGCAGCTGTTCCCGGCTTGTGGCCGATGTCTGCATATGCTGAGCTGAACCTCTGATGTAGTCCTGCAGGGTGAACAGAATCCATGCCTGCTGCCCAGTGGTGCTGGTGGAGCCTGATTTTGAAGCTGTGGTTATTCTGGGGTGGATTTAGATGCTTCTGTTCTAGGCAATACCTAGCTGTTTAAGAAAGATCACCCAATTAAATAGCATCATTGGTAATAATGTGCTACTTGGTTTAAAACCACCATACTCATGTTAACAATCTTTGTAATTATTAGAATTTTATTTTTGCAAGTCTCACCTGTACCATATGTGCCCCTTTCAAGAAAACATGCTTGGCTCATCTAATACAGTGTTATAAACTGTGTTACACACCCTTTAAATTGAAAATGCCTTTCCCCCCACTGTTTTACTGGTATTCCTAAACTACTACACTGCATTTAAAAATGAGTTGTGTGCAATGACATTAGAGAAGGGGTTAGGCTTTCTGAGCTGCTACCAGTGACATATGACTGTAGTGACAGACAGTCAGCAGTATTCAAACTGAATTAATCTGAAAAAGCAGGAGACTTCAATGCAGAGTTTAGGGGGAGGCTGAGCAGCTACATATTTACAAAAGGGATGTCACTGAACTGTCTTTCTACCCAGAGATAGCCTATGGCTACTTAATACTTTTAAACCAGTAGTGGAAGGATTAAATACACCTGAAGTTAGGTCTTTGAGGCCATTTCCCTCTTGTGCTTTCTTTTCCTTACTTGAGTTGCACCTCAGCAGCTATTTTTTTTTGAAGGGCTGTGAGAAAGGGTGGGTATTCAGATACCTTTTATTAGAATTGCACAGAAGTAGGAGAATCCTCACAGAGACACAGGCTCCTTTTTCTGTTGCCTTTGAAAAGTTAACACATGTGAGGCTACACAAGAAACAGACACTGCAGTGGAGAAGGAGGGATATGGTAATACAGGTGATAGTGATACCTTAATTTAACAAATATGCAGTGCTAATTATGTAAACATATGAGAACTCTAAAATCTTCTCATCATGCATGTCACACAATTGAAATATTTTACATCTTAATTTGAGATTATACAGTAATAATGTTATTTTATATTGGCTAGTTGACAAGCATAGACCAGGGCTGTCTAGCAAAGAAAACTGTTGTGCCAGATTGTATCTTGGTGATAAGCACAAAAGAAGAGCCAGTCAAGTTCTGTTTACATATTAATCATTGAATCAGATTTAGTTCTGTGTTACAGACATTTCCTTAACTGGGTTGCTGTAAAGGGGAGAAAAAACTTGTTTGTACTTGTATTTTAAACTAAGTGGTTTTTACAGAAGGCTTCTATGAAGCTCCAAGTTTTGCAAATGTACCAAATTGATCAGGTTCCTGTTCAGAGGGATTTAGGCAGCAAAGGCTTTTCACTTTAAACATTATTAAATTTTTTCCTTCTTTTATGCTCACAGGGATTGGGATAGCTGGATTTTGAAAACTATCAGGATTCTGACACCTTAGCTGATTATAAGGCTTTATTTCTACTTTTGTGTTAAGGTGATGTTATTATCTACTAAAACAAAATGAGCATCATATACAAATTAGAAAAAGTGGACAGGTTTGGTGGTATAAAGGAGAAGACAGTCTTTTTCCCTCTCTGAAGTACACCCAATAGTTGGTATTAATTTGCTCTAAGTCACTCAGTCTCATATCCCAAATTCTTCTCCCTCCTCTCCCCTTGCCACCACATTAAACAAAGTCTGAAAATCAAAGTTTGAAATCCTGGCCTCAGTGAAGGCAGTGGAGATGCCAACTTCAGGTCAGCGCAAAGGGATGTTGCTTTAGATGTGCCTGGTGAGACTGGACTGTCAGTCCATCTAGCCCCAAATGCAGCTTTTGTGAATAGTCTGTACCAAATTGCCCAAAGAGGATGTTTCTTTCCAACCTCCAGCAGCTCCTGGTTAATTTCTGTCACAAAGCATTAGGGTTTTCAGCCTTTCTAAGAAATTTGTCCTAATTCTAGCTAGGATGTCCTCATTATTCACGTGTCTAAATTAAAGTATTTTATATCATATTAAGTCCTTAGCCAGAAGGATATCTTGTGGTGATCAGTTCCATAGGTTAATTATGAACTGTGTAAAATTATATTTTTCCTTATTGTTTTTTAAATATGTTGTTTTTCAGTGTTGTTGCATTAAGAGGAGAGGAAACTAGGAACAAGCAATTGATCTCCCCTGTAACTTTCATTAACTCTCTTATGTCCCCTTTTTATTTCTCTTCAATAAACTAAGCAGCCCAAATCTTCAGTCGTTCCTTCTGCCACTAATTATTTTTGTTGCCCCTTCCTATTTCAGCTTTATGTTTTTTTAGATTAGTTGCATGTAGCTTGGTATGGAATTTCAGATAGGATACACCATCCAGTTATTCAGTGATGTAGTATTTTAGTATTAATTTCCATCCTGTTCTTCATACAGTCCAACAACACATTTACTATTTTTGGCTGCTGCTTCCAATTGTTTCGCTTTTTCATTGAGTTGTCCAAAGTGGCACATGTTTTCACCTCCTTCTCTTTTTCCTGACTGGTTAGTTAATTTATAATCTAGCCTTGTGCATGAGTTTTGAAAATTATTCATTCAAATATGCATTACCTTGCATTTATGAACAGTGAATTTAATCTGTCTTCATGCTGCGCATCTGTCTAGTTTTTCTAATCTTCTGTAATCATGACTAACCTAAATGTTTTTGCGCCCTGTGCGAATTTTGTCACCTTTCTCTCTCTTTTCCAGAACACTAATAAATATCTTAAACACCACCAGTCCTAACACTGACTGCTGAAGCACTTCATGGTGAGCCCTTTAGCAAGCTAGTAATCAACAATTTATTTCTACCCTTTTGTTTCTGTCTCTAGCTGTCTTTTTTTAACATACAGATTTATTTCCAAAGTGTTGCTATTTCCAAGTGTTCTGCTGAGTGCCCTCCCACAGGGTGTGGGGAAAAATGCATAACTGACCCCAGATGTCCAGTGATCTCCAGCACTGATACTCTAATACAGCATTCACAGGTCTGTTAAAGCTACAAACAGGTCAGCTCTGGTGCAGAGAAGTAGACTTGATTAGTCCCTAGAAATAGAGGTGCAGGTACTGGCAGATTTGACTCAGTCTTATCCATATCCCCCCAGAAAATAAGAGAGGAGAGATTGATTTATGTAGCTCACTGAAATCTTCCCCTTCCCCCCTCCCCCCTTCAAATTTAAACCGTGGCTTGAAAAAGAAAACTGCTGCCCAGGCAGGGTGAGCAGATATATACCATGAGGCCCCTTGCAGTAAGACTGATGGCTTGCACTGAGGTTCCAGGAGCAAAAAAAATAACCCTGCTCCCAGAACTGCTATTTGAATTTTCTTTAAGCCAGTTGTTGCCACCTTTCACAGGACACGGTTGACATATCCATGGTGCTGCCGGCAGCTAATCGCAAAGTATTTGGTGCTGAAATGTGCTTCATACAGTGATTGTTATTACTATTGTCATCACCTCTCTTTCGTATTTGAATGATACTGCAACACGGAAAATGATGGTCAGCCCCTGTTTTGTTCTTCTCACATGGTTTAATGATGTGAGTTTAGCTTAGTCAATGTACAGCACTTAGTGTAACTTTAGTAGGCTATAGTTTGGTCTAGTTATTGAAATTAATTCTCTTATAGCTCTTTTGTCAAAAAGACATATGTTCAGTTTGTGAATGGGAAACTGAGGCATGGAGAGGTTTCACCTGCTCATGGAGAAGGCTTGTGGCAGGCAGAGTAGCAGCTTGAAACCCTCTCCCCCAAGACCTAGGGAGGACTTTAGTTCTGGGCTGTTCATCCCCATCCCGGGCTGAGCTATGCAACATGGGTCTCTATCTGAATGCCATGTAAATGCGGTTCAGCAGGAAATACAGTGCTCTGGAGAAGATTAACATGCTGGGTCCAAGGGAGGAAGCAGAATGGAGTGAGGATATGGCAGCTTGCATTGCTCTCCTGTTGTTCGCAAGTCCCTGGCCATCAGCCTCTCTCTGTGCTCAGTTCCCTGCACGGGCTCTGTTTCCTGCCCTCGCTCCATTGTGTGCTTGAGTGGTGGTTCATACCTTAAAGCTGTTATTTTCAAGTTTTAATAATATTTTGCAACTCATTTCCTGTTTCTTAGCTGACAGCCTTTCCAAAAGTAATCTTTGGCAGGTACTAATTTGGGTGATGACCACTTGATCTACATTTTTGGTGGGTAATTACTGAGTCAGAAGTGAGCAAATTTGATATCCCCTGACAGTCAGTAAGGCAGGCATTTTTACTACCTGCTCATTAGAGATTCACTGGTGGTGAAATGCCCTGAGTTTTGTTACTCCTCTCAGACATAAGAAAAATCTATCTGTTAAGTACCAGAAGTTGCTACTTTATTTTATCACACTTGCATAGTCCAAAATACATTGGCACTTTGAATAATAACTTTTTTTAAGGTTGGGTGCGTTGGTATAGTGAAACTACCATGAGATCAAAATTCCTATGGCTTCTGAAGCTGGATACAGTCCTATGTCCTATAAAAAAATCTCTTCCACAGACATGTTTTAAAGTGAGAAGTGGATCTCAGGAGATTTGGAGGCCTGATTTGGAAAAATGCTGAGAAGTTCACAAAACTGATGCTGAGTTCCTCCAAACTACTGGAGCCGGATTCACTGGTATGCTCTGGCAGCTTTGCTTTACTCTCTAGTGATACAAAGCAGCTATAAACCCAGTTGTGCTGGCCAGTTAAGCAGGGTTTATGGCTGCCTTATGGTGCCAGAATAGCCAGAGCACACCAGTGAGTCCTGCCCTCTGAACTGCTTGTGTACATGAAATTGGGCTGGATATCTCATGAAAAAAGGGGGCCATTCTGAGATTATCAGCACAGCTTGCTTCCTTGCATTACTTTGGCACTAGTCTCTGCTTCCCGTAAGACCCTGTGCAAAAGTGAGCAAAAAGAAAACATAATGTGGGAAGAAATAGACAGTCTTCTTTTCAAATGTCAGAGAGATTCAGATTTATTTTGAGTTTTAGAAGAAATATGGGAAATGGATATTTGCCAGATTCTTGGCATCCCCATCTGGCTTCTATGAACTGCCTTTTTATTCCCTCTTTCCCAATAAGTTTCCCCAAATCATGGAGATCAAGTCTCCACAGCAACTCCCGTGAGAACCAGCTGAAGTAGGCTGAGAATCTAAATAAAACCTGATGTTTGTTTTTGAACCAAGAAGCAGCTGGTATAGTGCCTAGTTTTTCCAGTTTGCTTCCAAAATATATAAAGATATTGAAGTTATTTTGAATGTGACAATGTACCTTTACCACTACTTTTCCTGGACCCCTCAAAAAAGCCTTCGCTGCCTACATCATTTACATCTTATTCCTCCATGTTTGTAGATCATTGTTCACTTAGAGTTTTTCCTGACTGTGCACGCTCAGCTGTCCATCCTTTTTGGATGTCTCTTGGTTGTCTCTTGGCATGTGTATTCAGTCTGTCTGAGCTGTGCTTTAGAAGTATCATCGTTTTGGTGACAGCATTGAGGATAGTGTCTTCGGTGTTTAGTATGTGGTTCTTCAGGTTTCTTTTGAGCAATACTGATTAAATACGTTTAGTCTCTTAATGTGGTTTAAATACGTAGGGTGTGTTGTGCAGTCACTCCACAGAAAGGACAGAAAACCAGTCCCCAAGAATTCCATCAGAATTCATTAGGGTTTTGATGAATTGCAACTGCTAAGAAATTGTCTCCCAGGACTTGGAAATTAGTCAGTACTGAACAGTACAGATGTCAAATCACCTAAAGAGAATAAAACTGAAAAATACTGGCTGAGAGAATTGTCTATTACAGAAGTATGGAGAAATGGTTTAAAAGGAGAAAGAAAAAGAAAATCCCTTCAGGAAGGGGTTGGACATCCCAGTGATATAACTTTAGCTTCTTGCACTTGTACAGTGCTTTCTGAGGGGGTGTATGCACACAAAATCAGTGGGAAGAATATCGATTTTAGTCCCTGAATTTGCTATCAAGGTTTGGATTGATTCAGTCTAAATACGTTGAGTTTGAAAGATATCCAACCATTTATCTCTAAGTGGCATGTTAAAAAAATATTACCCTATATTAATCTAGTGAATAGTATTGTAAGTGCCACAGTTTATGCTTATTATATTTATTGAACAGGTTCAAATATCTTATATAGAATAAATGGTGGAAATAGGAAAAAAATATTTTGATTCTTCAAAACTGTGTCAATCACTTCCTGCATCGAACATCATGTCAATATGTGTGCTGTATTGGAGGAAAACCATGCACAAATCTATATCATTGACAATGTGATTATCTTTTTAGTTGTGAAAACTATGTATGTGTCCTTTGTTTTATAATGGAAACATATATCTAAATATCACCATGTGTGAAGAAGGGCAGAGATATCATTTGGAAAGCCCAGTTCTAGTGATTGTTCTAACAAGCGGTGCCTACAGATGCTTGAGCTAGCAGGACTGGTCATGGATAACTGCTTTGCAAAACCAGTTGGTGCTGACTTTAGAGTGGAATTTATTGGAACACTGTAGACCCACTTCAGGAATGGGAATGCTCTCTGGCATAGCTGCCCTGACCTTGATTCAAGTATACACTGATTCTTCCCGATAGTTCTGTGTTGGGTTGATAAAATGAACATATTTTCCAAGTTACGTGACGTACACAAATGAATAGCTTCAAGATAATTAGACTACCTATCTACAAAAGAAACAATAAAAGTTCAACATTATATTATCCAAGAATAGTATGGTTCATACTACTGCAGCTTCCCAAATTTAAAATCCAGATCCAGATTTCTCCCATCAAAGATTTTAGTGGCAATCTGGTCTATTTTTCTTCTAATCTGTTATTGTGAAGCTTCAAGAGTGTTTGTATGTGAGATTTTACTTTGATTTTTTCCACAAGACAGGAGCCACTGCTTATTTGCAATTGGGATTTTGCTTTTGAATCTAAAATTGGATTTTGAACCCAAAATTCAAGATTAGATTTAAAACACTGATGTTGCCAATCACAGAAATAATTGCCAAATGTAAAACTGATCTGGAATTAATTCTGGATTCTGGCCACTGTAGAATTTCACAGGTTCTTGTATCTGCTTCAGATAGAACAGGAAACTGCTATTGATGCTACAGGCTTATTTGTATGGTCTTTTGTAGAAAAAAAAAGTACAAGAAGTAAAAATGTGTAAAAGGAAGAACAAGGGGAAAACAAGTGTGGAATAACAAAAAAAAGAAAAAAAAAAAGCTAAGTGTACTTTGTGGACTAGTAGACTTGTTCCCCCATTGATACCTGGGAATGCCAAGTCAGTCTGGTTGTAGTGAAAATCATTCCTCAGCAAAACCTCTGCTGAACAAATCCTTTTTGCAGTTTCAAAGTTATTTTTTTCTCACTGTATTTTTATGTGCTTCAGCACCTCCTTGTTTAGAAAAGGAAGAAGAATACTCAATTAATATGGTATTTCTGACCTTGCCAGAATAAGGAAGTCCTGAAGACCTCGCTTCTGAAAGGTTATCCGAAATGAACAAAACCTTTGTTAAGGTTCATTCAACTTGCATCATCATTTAAATCTGATTAAGGGTAACAATAGTGAGTAAAAGAACTTAGTCTCTTTTTGTTCTGTCTGTAAATTGTCTCTGCAATGCAAAGAGAGAAGGAATTCTTAAAATTAAAAAAAAAAAAAAATCCAGGGAAATACCAAGTATAACTCTTCTGCCTTTATTTGGCATGATGCTATTGCAGTTTGTTTACTAAACCAAAGAGATGAAAAGGTTTCTGAAAAAATACTTTCATATAACCTAGTCTCTAAAGTCTTACTGTGAAATTCTAATCTTGTGTATTTAACCTCTCTGCATTTATCTTTACTAGAATAACTCTAAAACAACTTCCACCATTTTAGTCTGAAAAGTATAATTCCACTATGTTGTCTTGTTATCTCCCCCCCCCCCC
>Ga0065711_1029503_pt1 | contig 35931 bp, 33 predicted proteins | sample Hoacrofraction12_FD_59098 | JGI IMG/M metagenome (GOLD analysis project Ga0065711, IMG submission 59098) | Hoatzin crop microbial communities from Cojedes, Venezuela - Epithelial fraction 12 v2 (version 2) | ecosystem: Host-associated > Birds > Digestive system > Esophagus > Crop | place...
TCACCTAACAAAACCAACTTTATTTTTAAAAAAGAATCATAAAAGTGTTGAGTGATGTAGTATTTCAGTATTGTGAATGTGGGAGTATTCTGTCGGACTGAGGCTTGTTAGGATAGGCAGCATCAGTAGGCTGACTTGTCACCAAAGCAATACCAACTTCTTCCACTTTATTTTCTCTGGCCTAAATTAGGCACTTATTTGTACAAGCAAAACTGTCACAAGTCTGACAGGGTCTCTTCCTTCCCCCTTGCTGCTGGGGGAGACCCAGGAAGGTGTTTGAGCACTCCACAGTATGTTAATGGCTTTTTAACCTGTGAGACAGGAGCGCGTTCTGTGTTTTACAGCTGGGAAACTAATGTGCAGGGTACGCCAGGTATCACAGACCTCAGTGTGACCGCAGGGGACGGAGCTGGCGGTTGAACCTGGGTGCTTTTGCTCCAATTCACTAGGTGCTCTTACCACCTTCTGGCAACATCTCTGCTGCACACAGCTGTGATTTTCTTTTTTAGTGTTTGGAGATGTCACTGATAACTGTCTTGTGACTTTGCTTCCTTCTGATGGTGGTATTTTTATAATGTGCAGCAGAGCTGCGGTGACTTTTTTTTTCCTTTTGCTCTCTTGGGATCTAGGCTCTGGGACTGGGGTGTGTTTATGCCACAGTAAAAATTGAAATGAGAACTCTCGGCTTGACTTTTAACATTTGACTGAACACTTTGCTCCCTTAAAGTGCACACCCCACCCCCCCAAGAGTTTAAAAATCTGAATGTGATTGGTGTGAAGTCATTAATTTGAGATGGGAGTGTGTTCCTCCAGGAACAGCTCCCTGAGCCTGACCTGAACTTGGGAAGGAAGGTGTGTGCTGACCCCTCTGAGCTTTGTATCGCAGCCTGTAGACTAGCTCTGAGCACCTTTGATATCCTTGTCGGTACCTGTTATCTACACTTGTAGATCACATGCTCCAGATACCTTGGGGACTGGAAATAAGGTGGTGATGGTAGCTCCGGTAAAGCAAGAGCCTTGTCGGGAGCTGGGGCTCTGTATCAACTTCACTCCTGCCTTTTTTAGAGTTGGTGTTTAATTCTCAGTACAGCCACTGGAGAGAGCTCTAGAGATCTTAAAACAGGTTTTGGGAGCAACCGCTCAACAAAACTAGCTGCATAACAGGCATCGGACTGTGGCAGGAGCTCCACGATGTCTTCTGCTGCCAAGATCAGTGAGAGTAACTGATCTCTGTCAGGTATACATTAATGGCTCTAAGGATCTAGAAAGGGCGACAGCGTGTTGCTGTGGCAAAGTTGCTGATTTGACTTGACACTGAGGATGGGCCAGGAGCAGGACGGCTGCTGTCGTGGGCTCACGGGCCTGGTGTGAAGCCAGCTGGTTGTCTCAGTACTGTGAAGGGTGGTCTCCAGTGGTGCAGAGCCACCTTGCCGCAGTACCTTACCTGGCTTATGAACAGGGTCTGTCAGCTGTTGACACCCAGCTTGACTGGTAGCATCTCTGCTGGCAGTTCCCTTCCGGGCTGCACGTTGCTGTGTCATTTCCCTTTCAGAAAGAAAGTGGGGTGCTGGGGGTTTGGTGAAAGACAGGAACTTCAGGATATGGCTGATGCCTTCCAGCCTCTCCTGTGGAGGAGAGGAGTGTTCCCAATTAAAAAAAAAAAAAAATTTAAAAAGAGATAAAATGAAAAATGAAAAAAAGGAAGTTGCTAGTTAAAGCACTAATACTTAGATGTTGCAGAAGGGGGGGTGCAGGCTGGTTGCACTACCCTTTACTAGAGTTGATTCTACAGGGATGTATTTTATATTAATTTACCTTTTGTGTTTGTCTGTGGCCTGGCTGAAAAGCATCACTTTTCCCCTCAGAAGAGGCGTACAAATCTGTCCTAGGGTAGGTGGAAGACTTTTGCAGTGACAAATCTTCCAAAATAGCAAGATGCAAGCAGTTACTGCCCAGCTGGGAGGAAGGTAATAGAGATGCCTGGGAGCAAGGAGTGGGCTGGTGTTGTTCTAACCGGAGTAGTAAGGTCTCAAAAGGAACGTGGGGGAGCGTCTGTGCAGGACAGGGTCTATGAGATGTAAAGGAGAAGACTGCTAGCTGTTGCCTAGGGCCAGACAAGGTCGACCTGCTGCCCAACAGGAACTTGCTCAGGAGGAGGCTCTCAGAACTGAGCAGCAGAGGACCCTCCTCTGAGTGTCCCTTGTGTCACCTGCAAAGCTCAAGAGTTGGGCAGTTCTTAAGTAAGGTCTGGGACATTAACAAAGGCACCTGTGATGGTTCATTCTGATGCGCAGATGGCATCTTAACTTCCAAGTGTTTTCACTTTTGGTTCTCTGAACATTTTATTACAAGAAGACGGGCAGTACATCACCCTCCACTGCTTGGTCCTAAGTCCAAAATAAAACCATGCAAGACCAGTGTTTCAATGCAGCTGTAGGGGACAGTAGCTAAAGGGGGTTAGTGCTCATTCCCGTATAAATGTAGTTCAGAGTGAGTTCCCCAACGCAGTCCCAGTCTGGACTGGAATGACCTAGGCTGTCTGTTGGCTGATTTAATTTTAAACCATCATGCACTTTGAGAGAAGGACCTTTTCTTTTAAGGTGGATGTGGTAGCAGCCGGTCCCTGAAATGCTGTTCTCAGTAGCTCTGATAAGCCGGTGTGATGCTACATGAAACTTAAAAGTATGAACTGACCGTCTTAGCAAACAGGAGACCAGGATAAGCTTTGGCTTTGGATGTGATACTGCAACACAAGGTCGCTTTACGTCCGTGCACTGGGCATGATGGGTAAGAATTCAAGAATAAATAAATCCATAACTTTCTCTCAAATGCAGGCAGCTTGGGGCTTCTGCCCTGTTGTAGCATCCTGCAGCTCCAACAGCTTCTCAAGCAGGCTCGGGGATTTGTGCTGTCTGCCTCCCCTTTGTAAGGGAGGGTACAGGCTTCAGGTGGCTTTGTTTGGTGTCTTTTTAAAGGTAAGACTTGTAGTCTAATGAGTATTTAGAGAGAAAATACTTTCACCTCCATAAAGTTCTTTTGAATTATAAAGGACGTTGCTGCTGGGTTACTGAAAACCCTTGGGGTTTGTTTCATTTATAACATTGCCTCAGGCCTTCTGCTGCATCCTGTTGGATTGACCTCCTTTTCAACCCGTGCTGGCAGCTGCATTGCAGAGCTGTCTTTTCCCTGGATCCTTCGGGGTTGTCATATGACAAACTTGAACTGTGACCCTTTTGTGTCTTACCAGGACAGTGGTGCCCCTCTCTGTGCGATGTGGCCAGCAGTCTTCCCCACGCACGCATTTGTTCCAAGCCATTTAACAAACTGAAAGTTTCAAATGATGGCATTTCATAGTGTTTAATAGTATCGACTGTAAAGCAAATGAAATGGTGCTGAATACCCTGCATGCTGCTAGTAAGAAATACAGCTTCCATTTCTGCAGTATGCCCTGGGTTTTCTGTGGTTAGTGTGTGCTCTCTGGTGAATCTCTTTATTTTTTTAATAAATTTCAATGCTTCCCCACTAACAGCAGTAGCATTCGCTGCTATGGATAGCCCAGCACTGGTATTTGTTTCTAATATATAGGGTTTTTAACCAGGTTTCTCTAAGCAAAGTGGGCAAAGTAATTTTGCTGAAGTCTTGCAGAGAGTGTTAGGGTAAGAATTGATATAGTTAACACGGCATCCAAGCAACACCGTCTCCAAGTGGTGTTGATGCTGGCAGGCATTGCCTTGCTGAAGTTACAGAGACTGAGCACTCGTATTTGTACAAATTGCATTCATTACCAAGAACCCTCCAGTAGTGATAAGAGACTGGCTGTGTAGCATAGATTGGCTCCAAGATAAGTAGCCAGTCTATTGTGCAGCTCATGGTAATCTTCCTCCTCCCCGCCCCTAATAATAAATCTTGGGGCATTTTGGAATGCGTGGGGGTTGCTCATTCCAGTAGCCTGAATGTATAACTACTAAACATCATCATCTCCTACCAGTTGTGCTTTCATAACCCAGCGAGGCAGCCGACTGAGATGAATAGGCTCGGGTAGTGTTCTGAACATGCTTTTGCTTTGACATTATGTATTTGTTGCTCCCTTGGAGGACAATTCACAGGTGATGGCCGGGGTAAGAGTTTCTCCTGGCCGTGTTTCAAGGCTAGAGCCCACTCAGTGATGGCTTTCTTCAAGAAGAGATGTGAACCTCTGGAGCCTGGGGGTTTGCAAGTGGAAGTATGAGCCTTGCACAACCCGGGGCTCTGCATTAGGAGCTGTGGTAGTACCTTCTTCGTAGTTAGCTTGTCCTTTCTCAGTGCGAGTGTCTATGCAGTACCACTCCAGTGAAACAGCAGTTATTTATCTTACTGTAATAATATAGTTTTAAAGAAAGATAGAATTTTCTGGTTGCTTTGACTGAAATAAACCGTAAACTGGCAAGTGCTTCCTTTGTCTTTTTAAGTATCTAATGTGCAAGGACTTCTGGATTTCTAGTTTTCAACATGTAAAGCTGGACATCAGCAGGCTAGTTTTATGCAAGTAGGCAGTATAATCCAACCAGTTTGGTTTAAAACTTGTATTTACATGGAATTCTAATGTTTTTTTCTCTCTCCCTCCCCCATTTAGGGTTTGAACGGCAGTGGACTTGCTCCTGGATCATCAGGTTTTAGCCTTACGAAACAGCTGCTCTGTCCAAGAATAACCCGTGTCTGTCTCAGGGACTTGATATTCTGCATGGAACAAGAGAGGGAGATGAAGCATTCTCTGACCTTGTACCGTGCTCTTCTGAAGTGATTTGAATTTTACATTTCAACTTGCTGTCTACTGCCAAAGAAAACACTGAAGCATCGTTGCACTGTCTTGAAATTCCAATTTCTGGAAAATGATCCGTTGTAAGGATAACTCTTGTTTACAGATAAACATTTTTATTAAATACCTAACTTAGCACCTGTAGGGTTTTTAATAATATATGGCTTAAACCAGTCTGTAAACCAGTGAAAACACTGAGCTGCATACACAAGCACCTGACTACCTGCTTGCATATAACTGTCTTGCAGGCTCTGAAGGTTTGGTACGTGTCCCTAGTTTATGTATGCCACTTGCTTCAGTACTCCAGAGTCTGCAACATCTGTTCTACATGTAGTGCCTTCTTCTAATCCAACCTTATTTAGGGAAACAAATAACACTTTAAAGGCACTGCATGGCATGGCAACTGCATTTAATCACGAACCAGCAGTCAGTCAACATGCTAGTGTATCGCCTGTCTGACTCAGCATCTCCTTAAATTTTCTGGGTTTAGAGTTACTACTGGCTGCTTGTTTGTGGAGGGCAAAGCAGCAAGCAAAAGGAATAAGGGGTGCTGTCTCCCCCCCCACACCTCGCCTCAACTGCCCTCCCCCTTTCCTCTGAGAAAGTGACGGAGGGAAGGTGAACAAATTGGTCGTTCTTGTGATTGAAGTACATGAGATAGTGTAGTTAGGGTATACTTTGATGTTTGGGCAAAATTTGGAGTTACTAAAGTTGAATACACGGAGTGAAAGAGCCTAAAAAGGAAGGGTAAACAGAAGAAACAGTTTATCTTTCTGTAGATATGAAAATAGCATTGAACTTGAACATAGATGTAGAAAGAAATGAACAAAAGTAACCTGTGCTGACTACAAAAAGGGAAAACTTGAGATGCATTGAAACTTTGCAGCTGGAGACTCTCTTAGGAGAAGAGCAATGTTTGCAAAGCACAGGATTCACTGCTTTATTTAGAATATTGATTTAATACCTTAATGTGGTAAAACGGGGAAACTTCCAAAATAGAAAGTATTTAGACAGTTGCCTGGTTTCCATTCAGTGAGGAGGAGGACTCCAGATTAAGACTGCTAAAATAGATTCAAAGATTTTTCTGCTTGCTGGTAAGGACTGCCTTATGGTGGAAGGAAAAACCTCTGGGTCATTCTTCTCCCCAGCCTCCAAACATTTTGCCTCCCATGACATGGTGCTGGATAGCGTGGCTGTTTCCCAGGGCCAGTGGGAAAGGCACTGACTGTATTGAATGGCTTCCTGCTGAAACTTTTTTCTTTTAGGGAACAAGCTGATTACAGTTATTTGGCATGCTACTGCAAAACTTGAAGCGATGATTCAAATGCCCTCCACCGTCAAAACCACTGCAGATAGTTACCAAATTCAATAAGTTGTGAACCGGTTGTTTTTTGGTTTTTTTTGTTGGAAGAGTAGTAAACAAATCTAGTAAACGAATGCTGTAAATTATTTATATATGTATATATAGCATATATATATATAAAAGAAAAGCAGTACTTTGACTAAGCTATAGTTTGCAAGATATTGATGGCATCAGGCAAAATTGTTTTGTATAATTAAATGCTTAGCTTTACTTTTTATGTAAAGTGCAGCATTTTCCATATTTGTGTACTGTATCTTATTGATCAGATGTTTAAAATTATTTTAAATACTGCATTAAAGCAATTATTTTATTTAAAATAATAAATTGGTAACTTTGTTTCCTGACGTGAGAAATTCAGCATCTGAAGCTGTCGTCACCATGACTAATGGCGTGGCTCTGAGAGCGAGCCCTGACTATCTGCCCATCACAGTAATTGGCGCCGTTGCCCCACGTGATGTATTAACAATAAACATCTATGTTTTAAGGTTTTTAAACAGAACCAGATGGCAGAGCAAAGAATTACTTGAAGGGGACAAGTATAGAGGCAACCTCTCATTTGTCTGGCTTCCCCCTGTCAGTCAGCATGGCGGCTGTTGTTCTGGGTTTTTTTAACAGTTGGACAGAGGTGAGCACTTTGCACGTGTTCGGGGAAGTAAAAACACAGGAACAGTCTCAGGCTTCAGCAATGTGCAGTGGAAGCATTGTGCTAAATTATTTTTATTGCTCTCCAACCTCCACTTAATTAACTGTGAGTTGCTAAGATGAGCATCTGCATATTGGCCTGCCTCTTTGTTGTCTTTAAACCAATGTGATACTTAAAATGAAAGATGTTGGAGAAAATAACTGACTTTGTATATATCTATTTATCAATTATGACAGATGATTCAAGTGTTTTTATGGCCTGCCTACGATGCAGATTGCGTACATTCATTGCTGCCACAGCAAGTTGTTTCTCTCACCAGTGGTTTTTCCCCACCTCCAGAACACACCCCAAACCCAAAAAATTTATCCTGTAAGGAGTAGCAGGCATTTTCAGAAAGGTTTTTTTAGCCGGTCCTTAGGCCTGATTTCAGACAGGGACAGACGAGGTCTTGGAGCAAAGGCTGAAGATACTTGTCTCCCTCCCAAGGGTTCAGCCTGCCTCTCATTCGAGCTCAGCTTTGCTTCTGAGAAGAGCAAGTGTCCTCTAAGGTGCCACTTAGGAGACACTTGGGCTTTGCTCAGCCACCCCAGGAGTTAAAGGAGAGATGAGCATGGGTTCATCTCCCCCCTTTTCTCCAGTCTCGTTGCCGTGTACGGGAAGGTGGGCCGCTCTTTAGGCAAACGCTAAAAGCCCGGCCATAGGTGGTGAAGACAAACCATGCCATCGTCCTGCCTTGCCTCTTGGTTCTTGGCGTGCTTGTGTTCAGGCTTGGGGACCTGCAGCAGAGCCGCCTGTGCCACCATTGCTGCGAGGGGGCTAAAGCTTACTCCCAGCGCTTCTTGCTGTCCAGATGGCCTGCTAGCCCGGTGGCTGTTTCTGATGCACTGAGCTGTCTGGGCAGCTATCCCTGCCACTCAAGTATTCAGCCTTTAGAGAAAACAGTAAATACAGTTGTGGGGGGAAAGCTGTTGTTGCTGGCTCCTGACTACTACTATCTTAGCAGCATAGTACGCTGGCTTTGGTGCGTTACGTGGTGACAAAAAGAGGCCCTGTACTTTTTCTCCTCCAGCTGCTGCTTTTTCCTCTCTATTGCCATTTTCAGGTCTTACTGCTGAATCCAGCCCTTTGCGCTGTCTTTGACTCCAGCTTTTCCCTGCTCCCCGTGGGAAGGGCTAGCTGGAGTGCACTAACACACCCCGCAGCTTTGTTCCAGGTTTAATGAGGAAGGTAGCGGAGGCCTGTGAGATGTTGCTAGATGATCCCTCAAAGCCATTGCTCTCTCTTGGACACTTTGACATGAGCAGCTTAAGGCTACTGTTTGCATCGAGTTGTTCTAGGCCCAGTCTCTTGTAGGCACCTGTGTCCTGCCAAGTGAGTGCACTGTGCTCAGCAGAAAACGCTGTCAGCTGCTCTCCAGGTTCATTTCTTTGTGCTGTTCTTTGCTTTCCTCTTCGTTTGTAATCACTGGGGTGAAGAGGGAAAGACTAAACCAAACGAGGATATCCTGAAGGGGCAGACAGTCCAAGTGATTGGTCTTGATGAAACGGGCTTGCTCCCAGCATCTTTTCAAATGAGGGCTGCTGGGTTTCTGAGGCTGAGTGCTGCACAACACTCCCTTCCCTCTGCACGTAGCGCACGTGATGTCTACAAATCCTCCAAGAGCTGAATCCAGCCGTTGTTATCTGGAGTCCCGTGGCTGGAGGCTGCAGCTCTGGAGGTAACTGCACTCTTCAGTCAAGGCTTTGTTCCTTCGATGAATGCAAAACTGAGTACCAAGGCTGAGGAACGCAGCACACGGGACCTCTCTATTTGGCCACTGTTGGCACTGGGCTTGTTGCCACCTGTCAGTGGCTTGTCCTACCTGCATCTGGTAGGAAGGCTACCTGTCTGCGGGCTGCAATGCCAGTGTCTGACCTGGTGCAGGCCTTTTGTAAGCTAGGCGAGCACCCCTTCTGGCTTCATAACACTTTGAAGGAATAGGGAAGAAGCCGGGTCTTTTCCTTCCAGATGCATCGGTCCCTGGTCCTACCACTTCTTTCCTCTTCTACTGTAGGTGTGAGCTGGTCACTCCTTGCCCGCTCTCTGTAGCTATTCTGGCATATTATCTGCTGATTTTGCCACCCAGTCTCTTCTCACGATCCTCTGCTTCACAGTTCGCAGGTTGCCTCCAAGCAGCTTTTGAACAGGTTTTTGCTGTGAAGCAGGGAAGAAGGCCCTCCATCCTGGACTTGAAAGTTGAACAGCTACTCTGGAGTGGAACGGGGTGGTGGTGCAGGTCAGCTCACGTCAGCCCTGAGGCTGCTACTTCTGTGCAAGGAGCAGATTCTCACAGGAATTTGGTGTTTCATGGTGGCCAAGACTTCTGCCATGAAGTCCTACTTCAGTCAAGGGTTTTCTACAAGGTCCTTGCAGCAGTAGGTGCTTCCTACCTTCTGAGAGATGTTTCCCTGGCAGAGCTACCTGTGGTTCCTGCTGGAGACCCTGTCAGAGCTGGTTGTCAATTCTCCTCCCCAACCCTCATCTCACAGTCCCACAGCTCTGCCAGTTGTCTCCTCTTCAGCCTCCTTCTCTCTCAGCTGGACATTGGGCAGTGTCAGGACCTGCACTGAGGCCCCGGGCGTGACCACTACGTGTTTCTCCACGCTCTGCCCATCAGTGGTGTCACTGGAAGGCTGCTTCCCCTGGGGCTGCGCCCTGGCGGGAGGGAGCAAAGGTGGGGAGGTCTTCTGTGTGGGTGCTTCTAAGGCAAAAATGTCCTCTTCATCTCAGCAGCTTGGCATGCGTGCTCCCACTCTGCAGGCTTTTCTTGAAGAACTGCAGTTATTGGGAAGCAGTTACTCTCTCTGCCAGATCACAGGGAAAATATTATTTTTAAATTTATTTGGAATGAAAAATTATCTGACGGATCATCTGTATCTGTTCCTGAGAGCTGATTCATAATTATGTCTAGTTCCCCGAGCTTTTTGAGATATTTGCACTTCCACTTTGAAGTGTTTAGCGTGACAGGGTTTATTATTTACAGTTATTTGAAGGTGTTTCTTATTTCTGTCCTTGGAAGCTGGGAGGGAGGAGGGGGAGTATTTTTTTCAAGTAATTATGTGTGAATATACATGTACTCTGTGTGTATAAGGATGGCTAAGTAACTTTTTAAAAGAAGTACCCTACTTCTTGTGCAGGCTGAGAGGTATCAGCTCCCAGGTGTGGAACACCAGCAACAAGGAGAGAGGGAGGGAGACGACAAATTCTTGAAGAGGTTGGAAGTTTTAATATGCTAAAATCCTTTGATACCTTTGTGCAAAATTGGGCAGACAGTAAAGACTCTCTTGTAGAGCAGATCAGCGGGACTTTGCAAGAAGGGAGGGTAGGAAAAAGAGAAAGCACTCGGAGGATCGAAGACAGAGCTCACTCCTCTCTCCAGGAGCTTCGGTGATACCTTTACATGTGTTCTGGCAGAGGCTTTCATTTACAGAAATAACAGAAAGGGCCTTTCCAGGAAAAAATAAAATCCATCAAAGTAGGTGGGTATGTGTATGCAGGCTATGCATTTAATGAAGCAGACTTTTTGAGTCATTTCTGTTTGGGAAGAAATCCTTAAATCGTTGCTTCCTTTTTAATGCAGTTTTCGTTCTTAACGTCATGTTTCCTAGAATTTGGCAAAGCCCTCTGTAGTCACCTCATCTCTCTCTGAAGGAGAGGCAAGAAGGATTATCGCCAGCTGCAGCCCCGTGCTGCGGTCCAGCCACAGAGCTGAAGCACGGCGGGGCGTGGGGCGGGGGTACATGTGCTGTCCGGGGGAGTCGGTGGCCTGACTGATGCCCGAAGAAGAGGCTGGAATGAGCAGAAGGTGTGTAGAAACAGCCGATACCAGAAGGTGTGTAGATAGAGTTGATACCAGAAGATGTGTAGGTACAGCAAGGGCTACTCAATGCCTCAGAGCTGAAGCAGTTTTCCTCTGCGGGTGTGAATAAACTGCGGATGGAGGCTCACAGCCCGTGTGGGCATTGGCCTCGCAGCAAGCTGATATGGTAACGACGGCTGTGCTACCTCTTGTCAGGACCAGGGCTGTAATCTTCTGCTCCCTGCCTTTCACCAGCCAGTCCATCAGCCCTTTGCAGCATGGCTGGCGGGCAGCGCGAACTCAAACAGGCCCCATCTCACACAGCTCTCAGAGTCTGTGCTTCTAATTTGAAAGCTTGAGCCTTCTTTATTACAGGGGAGAAAATTGAAAGTGACCCAAACTTCAGGAACAGAGGGCAAATATTAAAAGTAAGGTTGGTTTTTGCCTTTGAAATTCCTCCCTGCTTAGAGACTGTTGGTGAGCGATGCCCCAGAGCTGGGGAGGATGGCTCCAGAAAGAGATCCCCTGGAGTAGGTAATCAGGGCTTCACAGCAGTCTGCTGGGGATGCCGAAACAGAAATCAGCGTTTCGAGTTTCTTTTTTCCCATGCTGTAAAGAAGAACCTGTGGGAAGGCTCTGCCTGTGTCCTTACACAAAACCAGGATATCCAGTAATTAGTGCAAGATACCTCCAGGGAAAGCTCCAATTTTGCAACACTTCCCAAGGCAGGGAAAGAGCCCTGGGCTAGGGCAGTCTTGGGAAGAGAGTGAGTCAGGAGGCTTTTTTTTTTTTCTTTTTTCTCTCTCTCTAGTCTTGATCAAGTCAAAACTGAAGAAAACTTTGCAGGGACCCAACTCTTCCCGACCTCCCTACACCCGGGCAAGGCTTCTCCACCTCCCGGGGCAGATGGCTGCCTTTCCAGGCTTTTTCCCTGGAACAGGCTGAACTTTTCGCAGTCCTGAGCTGCAGTGGAGCTTCCCAGGATGACTTTGAGCCGGGAAGCTGATCTGACCCCAGGGGCAGCATCCCCTGAGGGAGAAAGCCGGGAAGGCACAAGGGCAAGGTGCTGCCTCTCTTTTGGTGATTTCTTCCCCCCACCTCCCCACCAGAAACACAGGTTTCTGCTGGAGAAGGGATGCTGCCCTGCCCTGGGCTGCGCTGGGCCATCCGATCCCTGCAGGCACTCCTGGGTCCCTCGCAGCACCGTGCGCTCGGCCTCCTCGGTTGCGCCCCTCACTGATGAGGTCTCCTTGCCCGAGCGGCCTCCATGAGCCCTCGTCACGGACAGTAGGCCATACGTCAAGGGGCTCGAGCTCCTGTCATCGGGATGCGGCACAGATACTCCCTGGCTCTTCCAACGCAGACCCCCCAGCCCTGAAATGGGGGTGCAGTGGCCCAGCTCCTCTGTCCCGCTCCACCTTTCATCCCCTCCACCTGGATGCGGTGGTGCTGGCTCTCCTTCCCGCCTCCCCTCTGCCCCGCCAGCTGCCGCAGCTTTGCCTTTAGCCCCCGTGCTCGTGCCTTGCAGCCCAGGCACGCTGTAGCACTGCCTGCCTTCCCTTGCTGGTCTCCCTGGCCGCGGCCCTTGCTCGGTGTTTTAAGCCCTGGGAATTATTTGTAAACACGGAGTGAGCGGTCTGCTTCGTCCAGGCACCCTCTGGCCTGGCTTTAACTTCTGTGCTCAGGTGAAGCCCAAGTGAAACGCCTGTGGCCACGCAACGTCCGGAGCGGGTGCTCACACCCTCGTCTTTCACAGTCTTTTGAGCACTTCTGCTCTTCCCGAAAGCTCGCTTTCCTCTTCGGTTCCCATGGCTGCTTCGGTTCTCCTCCCCATCCCTCGAATAATTTGCTTCCCTTGAGCCACTATTGTCCCTTCCCAGCTTTCTCCAGGCTTGCTGCTTTGGTTGCCTTCCATAGGAAGACATCTGCACAACCAGCTCCTCAGCTACCACTTGTCTGGGCTAATGGCTCACAGATCTCCATCACAGACCTGTTGTCTCCTGTGCAGGCAGAAAGTGTGAGCACCTGGAGACCCTCCATGCATTAAATTCAACAGGGCTAAAACAGGGCTCAGTTACTTTCTTTCCCCATGATCTTTGTTAATTACTAGGCAATGTCGTTCCCGTTGTACTTGCCCTCTCAAGAGCTTCCAGATCTTGGATGTGACTTCTGGAGATCCTTTGGGGAGTGCTGGCTACAAAGGTCTGCATCGTCATCTCCGGCCTCCTGAGGTTCTGGGGCTGCGGGCTCCCTTTTCCTCACGGGAGGACAGCCGGCGTGGAGCAGTTCTGCTTTCCCAGACCCCTGTGTGCACCTGCAGCAGAAAGGAGACGAGCTGTCCCCAGCAGCTGCAGCGCTTTTAGACTGTGAAGCTGTTCCCTTTCGGACATCTCCTTCAAATTGTTCTTTGCTGCGGTGCCAACAAAAACTTGCTGTCATTAGGGTTCTGCGGCATCCCAGCGAATGCTGCGAGGAGGAAGCGCTCGCTTCCCGGCAGCTAAAGCCCTGTGTTGGGGATTTCCCTCCACCTAGTTTTGGTAGTTCCCCTTCCTGGTGTGCCATCATCCTCTGGGGATCTTCCTGGCGCGTCGCTTGAGGCAGTGGAGTCCCAGGGTGGCAGGGGCTATTCATACCCCCTTAACATCTACCACAACGAAGCCCACCTTTCCTGAAATTAGCCGCGAGCCCTAAACCCACCACCCAGGCCACATCCAGTGGTACCTCTGGAGCCTGGCCCCACACGCTCAGAGCAAAACCTCTCCCTCGCAGCGGGGCTCCCTGCTGCTCCCTGACTCCTGCTCTGTTTTCAAGTGGGCAGGGATCCCTCGCAGGGAATGGAAAGCAGTCTCCGCTCCCATGGGTGTGGGATTTGGCCTTCTGTTGTGCCAGCAGCAGGCTGGCGACGGGAATACGAACGGTGCTCAGGACAGGCTGTGGATAATTCATACTGCTTCTTTGAGCTAAGGTAGCGCTTATGCCCCTGATTGATATCTGCAGCGATAAAGACACAGTCCCTGCCACAACTGGATGAAAAAAATACTGGAGAGAAAAAACCAGGATTTTTTGCTACCTGACTGAATAGGGGTCCAAAGCTCTCACACTTCATCTCCCAGAACAAAATGATCAACTTTCCTGGCCCCAGGGAGGCCCTTAGATGCTCTCCTCAGGGCTTATGTGCCCGCGTGCACCCCAGATCTCCCTCACCGGCGCAGCTGATGGGGACAGGAGCTCAGCTTTCCCACAGAAATGCATGGGGACAGACAGGTCACGTTCACCACGGCGGTCCGGGGCTTGTCCTCCACCCCCAGCATGGCTGCGCTGGGGAGACAAGCGCTTTCCCACTGCTCCCTGGGGAGAGGAGCCCTCGCCCGCTCTATCCCGCCCCAAGGCAAAGCCAGAGCAGGGAGGAGTCGCTCCAACCCACCGTGGTTATTTTAGACTATGAAGTTTTGGGGGAATTTTTTTTTGTTTGTTATTTAGTGAGCAGCTCACTGTGAATTTAATAGACGAGTGTTGCTATCGGTAACAACTCCCCTAACCCCCGAGCAGTTTATTTCGTGTATACGAGAGTAGAAAAGGGAAAAGTAAGAACACCTCCGGGGAAAATAAGGGGTTGGGAAATGGCTGTAAGTGCAGGCACAGGATTGCCAAACCCACACGTTCAAAAAGCATGAATCAGATCTCCAGGAATCACAAGACTGGTGGTCTGAATTTCAAATACAAAACCTGGGCAGTTTCTGAAGGGTATTTCCCCCCATGTTTTCAGTGCTCTAGGGGAAGCCGCATGCCCTCCCCTGGGAAGAGAGCACTGATGGGCTGGAGTCGAGACTTCAGACGTGCTTGCGGGGACCCATCCTCCCTGTGCTGGAGCCCGGGATGGTCATCCCACCCTCCCCATCCCCTAATCGTGCCTGACCACAGTGCTGTCCCCCATTGCAGGGAGTCCCTGCCGCCCCCTCACCTCCCTGCTGAGCTGCCTGGAAGGACAGCCGGGCCCCGGCACCCATCTCGCTGCGGTGGGGAACAGCGGCCGCTCGCACCAGGGGCCATCTTCCTCCCGCGGATAGGGGCTGCAGCAGTGGGTCTCTGTTTTGTCCCACAGACTTTAATAAGGGAGGGCCACCTCTTCAAATATAGTTCAAAGATGTACGTGGCTGGGGCCACAAAGCCAAAGCAGCACTGCCCGAGGTAGGGAGAACTGCCTGCCATGCCTGTTTTGGAGGGACCTGGACTGCTGCCCACACTATGTGAGAGCACGCTACAGGACAGAGCTGAAGAAGACAGTCTATCTGGTGGTACAAATTAATACCTCCTACCCCAAAGTCACCCAAAAAGCCCCCAAACCTGAGAAGGGGAGAGCTGTGGCAAACTTCCCCAGTGCTAGACTGTCACCCCATTTGCTGGCGCCTGAGCCCCCAGGCAGCGAGCAGCCTTCACCCACACCTCCAAATACGGATGTGCTGGCAGGAGAGGGAAGCTTCCTCCATCTCCCGCCTCACTTGAGGGCCTCTAGATCTACAGCTGATCTAAACTGCAGTTGCCCAACTCAGCCGTGCAGAGTCAGCTTTGCTGCAAGTCCTTTCTTGTCTATCCCTCTGGAGTCCCTCAGCCGCTGCCAGCGCCACGATGTTGGTCCTTGCAAGCTCTCCGGTCGTGCTTCAGCTGCTCAGCTACCGCTGTCCACACCGGAGGACCAGCAGGGTGACCTTGGTGGGGAGAGGACTCCCAAGGTTGATTGACCACACAGCACCATGAGATGGTCCTCCCAAGCCCGCACATGTTAGTGTTGCCCCTCTGCACCGGACCAACATCTCTTCTGCTTCAGCAGAAGCCATGCTCAACATCCTTGTGCATTGACCCCTTATCGCTTTCCCGTCCCCAGCTCACAGTTACTGGAGTCCTGTCAGGACTCACTGGTGTGAAACATGGGGAAATCCCAGGTTGCATGGCTCTTCCCAAGCACCTGCCAGGTAGGCAAATTACCTGTCGCAGGGCGAGGATTCAGGAGTTAGGTGGAATTGTATGCAAATAGGAAGAGCAACCGAAGAGCCCCAGTTGTCCCAGACCTGCTGAGGCTGAAGTCTGCAGTTGGCAGTGCACCTGCTTTGGTGGAGGGTGGAGCTGCGGCTGTGCAATGGGTAAAACCTCACAGCCTTTCTCCTTCAAAGCCGAGCATCGTACTTTGCTCCAAAACACTTGTACCACCCGCCCGTGGAAGAGGAATCCATGTGACTTCCAACCCGACGGGCAGGGACAGCAACCAGCAGGCAGCGAAACCACTCACGTCTAACAGAAGCAGTAGCTCTTGCAACGGCAGCTCACAGGCAGGAGCTGGTCGGCTTCCAGGGTAGAAGTGACTCACGTTATGGTTACCTGTGAGTTGTCATGCCCGACTCCGGGCTCCCCGAGGCCTGGTGCAGCAATGTCTGCTCCCTGGGTTCAGTGAAAGGGAAAAGGTGCCTCGCTCCCTATTGATGAGCGTGAATTAATCCACTCTTGCCCTAGGTTGGGGGTAATACCAATAGCACCAATTTCTGCATAACAAGCAAGTGTGGGAGCATCCTGGCCTGAAGGACCAGGTGTGTTAGCCTGACCTGCAAGTGAAGTGTCTGCATCAAAGCAGAAGTGAGAATAACGCGTACACGCACAGCCAGCGGCAGCGACACCTTGTGAACGTGCCTGCTTGCCTTGTTAGAGGCTCTTTATCTGGTAGATGGTCTCATTTGCCACTATAAATACACACTTGCTAGTGGGAGACAAACACGGTGCATGTAGCACGGGAGAAGCTGAAAGGGGAGGTGAGTCCAGCACATGCAGAGATCCCAGAAAACAAGCATCATCAGAGCCCTGGGGACAGACCCTGCCATGCCCCAGTGCAATTCTCGCTTCGATCCCTCTTCTCCCAGTCTCTGTTCAACTGCAGCTATCTGAGAGGGAGAGAGAAGAGCAGGAGAGATCCTTCCTGATGCTGACTGGGGTCGCACACGGTGCCTCAGCCTACACTGAGACCTTTGGCTGCTCCAAGGAGGAGTGTCTGCAGTGCAGTGTCTCCGGAGGAGGGAAGTTGCCTCTCTCTTCACTCTCAGCCCACAGTTGGCCCTTACGACCCTCTCTTGCAGCTACAACAGAGCAGCCCGCGTAGGGCCATGCTTCCCAGGAGATCTGCCGACACGACGCGTGGCCTCCTGGGATCTGTACACAGTGCTGGCTCCAGGGACAGAGAGCATGGAACTCCACAGCAAAAGCCATCTCCAGCTGCTCCCTGCCAGCAGGAGCCGTGCTACACCCGCGTCTCCATCCGAATGCTGCTCTAGGTCAACGCAGTGAGCACCCTCCAGATCTGCATGCGGTTGCCACTCTTCCTCGGGGACCGGGAGAGCCCAGTGCGGGGTGCGAGGCTTAGCCTCCCAAGCTTCTTGTCCAAATGGCAAGCCTGGTGAGGCAGGTCCTGCTTGCTGGGTTTCCTGATGCGCCTTTCCACGCCCAGGTGCTGCCCGCACCCCAGCCGGCGAGCCGATCCCTGCAGCCCCCTTGCACACTTCTCCCAGTCGCCTCTGCCCTGGGAGGCACGTGGTGGTTATTTTGGGACTCAGGACATCAGCCCAAGAGTGTCGAGTGAGCGATTTTACTCATCCCAAGCTCCCTGTCAAGTTCTTCAACGTGTGCAGGCTCTGGAAGAGCTCTCAGGCTGTTTCTGGGAAGAAATACCTGTCTGGTTTTAGCTGCGTGTGCCATCGGCCTGCTGAGCTCTCCTTCTCCTTCGACGGGGAGGGATTTCCCACCCTCTGTGGTGAACTTTCACTGCTCGCAAGGGTGCTTTGGTCTGGGCAAAATGGCCTCGGAGGGGATGGCTCTGATCAGGATTTCTGAATACTGCTGACTCTTCAAAAGACTGGGTTTGCTGCTGGGTCTTTGCCTTTGGAGCAGCAGCCCTTAACCAGCTAAATTCAGCTGGGGGAATTCCACCCGTAAGACGTGCAAGTAAGGGCAAAGCCATCCTTTGCCTTGTCCCTGTCGAGTTTCTGCTCCCCAAGGCCTTGCTTTCTCTGTCGGTAGTTCCTGCATGCAGCAGCAAGCCTGCTCCACATGCGTTTCGCCAAAGCCGAGATGCCCACACATTTTTTCCATTGTGAACCTGGCTGCATCCCCGCCAGCTCGCGCAACCAGCTCGCGCAACCAGCTATTGTTAGGTAATTGTTTGAGTCACCCGCTGGGCCCACGCCCAGGCAGGCTTCTCAGATTTGACACTTGGGCGATGCACTGCTGTTGGCGTGGCTCTGGGGTACTCTGCCTGCTGCCTCCGCCCGGGAGCGTGACAGCAGCAGAGACACTCCAGACGGGCTAAACGTGGACATTTTCACACCCATCCTCAGGTTCTCCGCTCTCAGCCACCAGTAAAAGAAACTTCATGCGATACGGAGGGGCCACCACCTTGGCCCTGTGCAGGAGCTTGCGTTTGCTTCCTGATGTTGCGAGACATCAGAGGTCTCCGTTTCTCTCCCTGTCCCCACTGTCATTAGTAGGTAATGCAGAGCCAATATCAGAGCTGCTTCCCCAACCGGTGGTGATGCCTCCTCCCGATCCCTGCTCGACGTGTGGGATTTATAGTTCAATTTAAGTTTGGCACGGTTGCTACTCCCCAACTCCAGCAATTAGAGGATTTGAGAAGTGCATTATGAGGCCCTGATTTTTCATATGGTCATTCTGGCTGACACCACCCTTCGTACTGCCTTTTTACATACACAGCCAAGACGCTCGGCACCTTTTCAGAAGAAGGAAGATTAAAAACCCAACCAAAAAAAGCCCAGAAAAAAACCCCAAAGTGAATTACTAAAGTTTATAAGGCTAATACTTTATAGGGCTAGTAAGCACAGGCCTGGGGCCTTCAAGATAATATAATCTAATACTCGGAGATCCCCTGATGAAAGGCACTATATATGCAAAGTGCTTTATAAACATTAATTAGTTAATGTTGAAAATTTTGCCCAGGGCAAAAAAAAAGAAAAAAACCCTACCGAAAATCCCCCTTCCCTCCCTCTCTCCAGTCCCTAACTATACAAAGTTAATGATTCTGTGTGTGCAAAGTTAGAGTATATTTTAACTTCTGTTTACTTCTGGGGAGATGGAAGCACTGGAACGCCTTCCATATACATTGTGCTTCTGCAAGCACTGGTAACTGCCTCTCCTGTCAGATATCTGAGTTAAGCTTGATGAATGAGGACACCTAAACACCTACAGCATAATCCTGGCCATAGTGTTTGCAGTAAAACTGCCCAGGCTCTCCCAGCTCATCCCTTCATGCTTCGGAATCCACAACCAACCAACCCATGCGTGAAGGTCTTTGCGACAATACCTTGCATTCCAAGCCACCTTCCCAAACCTTGGGGAATCTTGAGCACAGGGCGACCAGTTTCAGTGTCATCACCATGTCACATCACCATGTAACGTGTGCACAGAGAGCAATGGACAAAATTGTCGCAAAAGGAGGTGAACTGGGCAGTCTGCAGGGTAAAGCGGAGCTTGCTTTTGTAGCTGGCTGTGTGCAGGGTGAGACTGTGTTTCCAAGTAGCTGGTGTTAGGCAACGAGTTCGTTGTGAATTCAATGATTTTCCCAGCAAGAAACGTGTTTCATCTCTCCTTTGCGATCCTTGCCGGGGAAGCATTCAACTTCTAGATAGAGCTGCAGGGGCTGCTTGCCCCTGGAGCCCACCCCTGTGCTGGTCTGCCGGATGCTGTGTAGGCCCCCTGGCAGAGCGAGCAGAGCCCCCTTTCAGAGCTCCTGTCGGAGCACCGTGCTCACCTTCACGCTTCGCAAAGCTTCGGGGCCCTCGCAGGTGATGGTCTTCCCCCCAAAACCCCTTTGCCTCCCTGACAAGACCCTTTTGGACTCTGCTGAGTCCAAACCAGTCCGCACCGTGCATGCTCCTGCCATGCCACAAACCACCACACTGGCTTGCCTGGTGACTTCTCTGTACCACGTCCATCAGCAAGTCTGGGATGGGTCACCGCCTCCCACCGCTCTCCCCTCCAGCTGCGAGGACAGCAGACACAGCCTCCTTGAAAATATGGCGGCATCTCCTGCAGCCCCTTTGCCCCATCCGTCCTGTTTAAACCCCAAGCTCACACTCACGCCGGGGCACTGGGGTAGCTGTGCTTGATGGGTCAGGAGAAGCTTCGGCAGTGGAGCGGCACAACGCAGCCCACTCGCAGAAGCGTGGTCTGGCCCGGCAGCGATTCTCAGGGCTGGGTCGCCCGGATCCCTGCTGCAGTGGGGAGCCTCGTCGCTCTGCGTCTGTCGCCTTCCCTGCCATCAGGGCTTCCACATGTGCCTGCTCCTTCACCAAGCACCCAGCGCAGCCACCGGTGCCTCCCTGGCCACAGCCCTTCGGTGCCACATGCGTTCCCCTCCCTTTCCCGCGTCCCATGTGTCTCCAGGGCTGCTCTGGGCAGCCTTCTGGCTCCCCATGATACCACCACCCCACGAGACGTCGCTGTCACGACATTTGCCATCTTCCTCAGCCATCTCTGGGAAAGGCATCACCAAGGGATGAGACCACTGTCAGGCGTCACCATTTCCCTTAGCCTGGGACTTGCTAACTGCCATGAGCAGACGCCTCTAACATTGAAGGCAAGCCCCACTTGCTGCCGACACATCGAGTTTTGCTTCAGGGCTCCTACAACTCTAAAACCCCCTCTGTACCGCAGTCCCTCGTGCAGGTGCCTCTTGCCTGGCCGGACTTCTCCAGCCCCAGTGTCCCCAGGGCCCCTCACACCATTGCAGAGCAGCGCTCCACAGCCGGGCGGGTGCGTGACCTGAAAGCGCATCCCCTCTTCACCCACTCGTGCAGAGGTGGCTTAGGGAGCTCTCATGCAGCACTGTGCTCAGCAGGGGAAAACGACAACGCCGTGAATCCGACGTGTTCCCAAGGGCCTCAGCCTCAGTGGCAGCCCCCCTTAGTATCAAGGACGGCTATCGATGGGGTCTTCGGAGAATCAAAAGCTGCAGAAGTTTGCCCTGGCCTAGTCCAACCGCTGCCACCTCCCGGCATCGCTGCGGTCCGTCTGCCCACCCGACTGGGATCGAGCTAGCGGAGAGCAGTCGCTGACACACGTGTCTGACCCAGACGAACCTGAATGAGCCAAGCTACACTTTGGTCTCGCGCAGTTAAGGATGTTTAATTTTAATCCCGTGTCAGCGGGGAGAAAAAAAAATGGTACGAAGTTCTAATCAATAAATCATGCTGCCGAGTGCTCAGATCAGCACATCCTTGCCAGAAGCAGCACAGAAAAGGCCGTCTTGCCTTGCCAGACTGCTTGAGAACACCCCTCCAACCAGGTGCTGCTGCGAGCCAGGGATACCCTGGTGCTGTTACGCTGACTTCAGATCACAAAGCATTTGCCATTCTGAGGGCGTGCAACACCGCAGAAGAAGAAAAATGTGAAATATTAGGTAGTTTCTGATGATCAGCTGGAGAACCGTGGAAGACCTCCGTTTTTCCGAAACCATTACGCGTCTGCTCTCAGACAGCCTGGCTGCTTTCGGCTGCATCACGCTGGGCGCCTGCCAAGGCAGCCGCCGAAATCGCAATTCTGCTCGGAAAATCTAGATGGGAGATTGCGGTGGAGGAAATTGTCTGCGCTGCTGTTGCTGAAGTCACTGATTTTTACCTCCTCTGTTTTTAAATTGCTTTGATGCACTGTTTTCTCTCAAGGAGACAACTGGAAATTTAAAATGCGAGAGACGTCTTTTGTAGTGCGACAGGCAAAAGATTTGATTTTCCTGGGATTTCTTGAGCGCCCAGACCCTGGTTAGGCTCCCACGACAGCAGCTAGCGCGGGGAACCCTCGCGTCTCAGTCAGATGCTACCAGTTTCAGCAAAGCCGTCAGTCTGCACCGCAGCAGAATATTTGCAATATGTATTAGGACGAGAGCTGTTTACCACCCACTGATGCTTTTATGTGTAAAACGTCCCTTTCGCTCTGCGCTGAAGCAGACACTTGCTTTGATAGTTCTGTGAAAAAAACCTGAACTTTGCTTCGGGATATTTATAACCAAAACATGCAGAATTATTGCAGCATAAAGTCTGCTTCACTGGGTCTTGCTGATACAAAAAGGAAGAAAAAGGAAGAAAAAGAAGGTTAATGCAATAAAGAAAAAAAGACAGACAAGCACACGGAACACAGTTCAGGTCTACAGCACTATATTGTCCCAGGAATGCCACCAGTCCAATTTAAATCCTAAGGAAAAAGCCAATGCTGTTGAAGCACTGCAGATTAACGACAGCCCTGGCCTTGCACATCACCCCTCCACGGCAAGCGGCACATCAAACCCCGCCGCTGCTCTGCGCGGAGACAGAGCCGAGGAAAAGTAGCTTGAAAGCAAAATGGTTTCTCCTCCCCTGCCCCGCCAGAGGCAAACGCCGGCCCTCGCTGGTGCAAACTGTCAGGCAAGGCAGTCTGCAGCGTGGTGGAAAGAAAGCGAGTGCCACGCTGGCGGGCAGGCGGGCAGAACGAGACGGAGATAGTTTTAATTGATGCTAGACGAACGTAAATAGACGGAGCTGGCATTAAGCAGCTCGGCCCTTTTTCTGCCTCTGCCAGGAACCCACTTACCCGGGCTCATGACCAAAGGCCGGCATGACATCAGAAGCCCTGTGGTGTTTCGCCTTTGGGCAACAGCCGGTAAAACTGGTTTCAGCTGGCAGATGAGCATGTGAGCTGAGGTAATTGGTGTGTTCTTTGCTGCCTCAGATTCCTTATCTCATCCTGAATATTCCCATAACCTCCCTTTTTCCAGCCCTTTTGTTTCTCAACAAAAAAAATATTTACATTGAAATAAACAGTTGGGAGCCTGCAGATCGCATCGCGGGGAGACACAGGTGCCCGTAACCTCACAAAGAGCGAGCAGCGCAACGACAGCTGCGAAAAGGCGAGCTGGAAATGGGGGACTTTTTCTGGTGGGACTTTTCCTACTGAACAGACGGGGTTTGAGCAGACACCATTTGATACAGGAGCATCGCTCAAAAACAGCTGCCGCTCCATTTTTCCTTCACTCCTGAGATCAGTTTGGATCATTTTGCTGCAGCGTTTTGAGATTGAAGGATAAAAAATATCTGAATGTGATGGGAGCACGATGTGGGAGTCTTTCTTCCTACAAACCAAGGCTGGCAACAACCCGGGCTGCCTGTCTCCAGGGCCACACTAGCAGTGCTTTGCCAGCGCGGCTGTCCCGGGTCACGCAGACGTTGAGCAGGCTTCCTGAGGGCATCCCCCGCATCAGGCCCTGCTTTGCTGGCTGAGGAGAGCAGGGTCACGGGATAAACACTGCCAGCAAAAGCATATTTTCTAGCATATCGCTGAATGTACATTATGGGGTTGTGTGTTAGATTAGCTGTGTGGAGGAGTGGCTTCGTCCGCCATAGCTGTTGGTTTGGGATGGCCACAGTGTGTCTGCAGGACGCACGTGCTCAGAAATCTACTGTGGGGCAGCTCCACAGTCATGCAATGTGTGAGTGAGTAAGCTGGGTGATGGGACAGACATTTCTGGCTTGCCTGAAACACACAAAGCTCTACGAGCTGCCCCTGGAAAGAAGCTGGAAGGCAAAAAAGATTTTCTCTTTCCTTCCAAACTGATAAATACAAATGTAGCAGACGGACTGGGCACGGTGCCTAGCAGAGACTCGCTGGAGATACGGTCCCTGCTCTGACACGTCAGATCAAACCAGGTAGGATGCTGCCTCCGTCGTCTGTGACCTGAGGAAATGTGCCCTGCTTTTCAGAAACACTGCTCTTTCTGCTTACAGGTCCCTTTGGAGTCGGGACGTGCTGGAAGCATGGAGTAGCTTGGGAAATATGGCCACAAACAAAACCAGACACTGAGTTTTAGGCTCTCACATTGGAATATTTTGAATGTTTTCCCCCTGCTCCTGTGGAAATCACTGGTGAAGCTTCCCACTGATGTCGAGCTGGATCCCAAGTCTCTAAACCCTGACATTAAGGGGGAGAAGAAAATGCAGAACATAAGACAGAAAGGGGAGCCTTTAACCCGCCAAACAAGGCTAAAACACAAATCTCGTGGTTATGTTAAATAGTCCAAATGAAAATTATCCAAATGTACGGGATTATAGGAGAAGAAAGCAGAGACACAACTGGAAAGAGATGTTGAAAAATGGGCTAAGGGAGGAGGAAGATATAAAAGGTGGGAAAATGAATGGGAAAATCCACTCCAGGACGAGGAAGAGACCAAAGAAGACATGAAAGGAGGACACAAATGGAGGAACGTCGGTGTGAAACACAGGAGGTTCTTGGTGCGGGGAACGCACACAGGGGCTTTGATGTCAGGGCCTGAGCCCCAACAGTGACGTGAAGAGACTCCCCCAGGAGCAGTGACACCTCCAGAGAGGGTGGAAAATATCTGAGCTCTTTGTGGTCTCTGTGGAAAAAGACAGGGGTAATGAGGCGGGGAAGGGACAGAGCGGGGTCCCCTTGTCCTGCCCGCCTTGCCAGACGTCCCCCCGGGACCAAGCCCAGGCAGGTGCTGCAAGGAGGCCCCGTTCTTCAGTGAGGAGCTCTGGGGCTTCGTGCGGGACGGAGGAGCACAGGGCAGGGGAGTGCAGCACGGTGGGCAGGGCAGACTCAGGGGCTGGAGGTATGTGGCATCGTAGGTTTTTGGGAGTCTTTGGGGGGCTGGAGGGGTCGCTAAGCGAAGGCAGGTGGGGGGCTCTGCCCACAGACCCAGCCCGGTTACTGCCGGGCAGCTCCATGGTGGCACGCGATGCTCCTCCACCACCAGGTTTTAAACCGGGTCCACGCACAGAAAGCCAGGATCACAGTTTTGACCTCTCCTCCTGTTCCCGTCCTCTCTCCTGCGCTCTGAAATATTTGGCCACAGCTCAGCCGGGGTCTCGGCAGCAGAGCAAGGTGCTGCCCCGCTCTTTTCCCCTCCCTTCGGTGGAATACTCGTCGGCACACCGCTGCAGCAAGGAGACAAGTGCCTCAGGTTCAGAAAGCACGTTTTGGGCTTTTAAGGACAGCGAACTGAGGCAGCTGCCCATCATGGGTAATTTAGCTTAATGTGATACTGAATTCAGCTGTTTCACATACCCAGATGCTCCAGCAGTGAGTGTATTAAAAAAAATCTTCAATAAATAATGGAGATGTGAATGGGAGCTTTCTTGTTTGTTTCATTTTTTACTGAAAATGGCAAAACCAGTAATTCGCTGCTGTACATCTGCATCAGTTATTTAATATGGCATCTTGCTGTGGTAATAATCCATCAATATCCAGTATTACATATGGATTCATAAAAAGGTTTGTGCTTGTGTTGGTACATTTGCTGTCTGCCAAATCAATTATATACATTTTACAATAAATTATACATGTGGAACCGAGAACCTACTGTGTTAATTGCTCATATTTTTATATGGGAAAAAACGTCACAGAGTGATTTTTCTTTTTAAGCATATTGAGAACATGGCAGAAGAGGATGCTATGTCTTCAGTCTTTCAGAGCTGAAAAATCAATATTTAGCCCTACCATCAGTAAAACAAACAACAAAATCAGGAAGAAAGAACTTTGGGGAAGCTTTTGCTGGTGTCTTCTCACCCCTCCTTGCTTTAGGCATCCGTGTCTCAGCTTGGCAAGGAAGGCAAATAGATGCACTATTCCAGTACCGTGAGTGTCGCACTGAAATGAAGATGAAACTCCTACCGTGCCGACAGCTACGGACACCTGAAATGCCTTCCCAAGTCGGGGCCCCGCAGGGAGCTGTGAGGAGCACTGCGCCTACCTTTCACAAAGCTCTGCTGGTCGTCTGCTCGCTCTTCAGCAGCGCCGCGTGATTATGAGCTGCAGCTTCGCTCTTCACAGACTTTCTGTGAGTAACAATTTAAATGAGGTTCATTCCATCAAGCTCAGCACTGGCACCCGATGGCTTTCCATCCCTATTAGGACTGAATACCCATTCCGTTCCTTTCTGGAAAAAATGCTGTTATAGATCTCTCTTGATTGAAAAAACTGAGAGGACAGAAATAGAACCCCAGATGCTATGACAAGGTGAGGAAACCAAATGAAGTGATGTCTTACTTTTAAGAAGGATGATTGTGCAGGACAATTGCGATGCTCCAGAAACAAACAGTGTCACTTACGAGTGACACTTGGAGGAAGAAACACATTTATGGCTTTCTCCGAATCTCTGAGAAGTGCAAGGAAGAATGAAAGTCCTTTCCCTGCTTTTTTTTTTTTTTGTATTTTTGAGGCAACACAGGCAGACTATTCTGTTTCTGATGCTGCGCAAAAGGCTCTGTTTTTATTTATGCCTGTTTAATGAGAGTTCCCAGCTGTCGCCTGGGAGAAGATCTCCTGCAAGCGAGTAGCATCTTTATCCCACCGCTTGGAGCGGAGAAACGCTCCTTTCCTGCGCTTCCCAAAGCAAACCTTCACTCAGACTCTGCCCTGCCCAGGTTCTCGAAAACACAGTTAACCCCCAAGGTGGAGGAAAGGACAGACACAGAGTGCATATTCATTTTTCAGAAAAACTGTCACGTGTTAGGGTAAATAATGATTGTTTCTGAAAAGAATCCATGTATTGTTTCTATTTCTTTCGATGAACTTTCTTTCGGTCCCTAGCACGTGTTGAGCGAGATGGAATGAAGAGACGGCCCAGAAGAAGATTGACTTCATAATTAATGTACAGACGGTGGCAGGAGAAAGTGATTAGAATGTCATCTGTAACAAAACAGGCTTTTGCAGGATGTCTCCTCTTTCTTGCCCAGCATAAGTAGCAGGCCTGTATTTTTTGTTGCAGTTACAGGTGTAACAGTTAAGTTTTTATTCTTTAAAGGATGAAAGCAATCAAGATAATTTTCTGCTCCGTGGGTTTTCACTGAAATTGCTGTCCTTCTTTCACTTTGGCATGCTAAGGAAAAATTATGTGCTAATCACTTCCTCGCATGCACGTTTCACTTGCCCTCATTTATCATTCCCACATTTTGCCATCACTAATCTGAATTAACAAGTGACATACAAGATACAGACTTCATACCAGGGTTGCCAGTGATCCCTAACGCTTCTTCTACGACTTTGCTGTTAACCATTTTTGATGACCTATTGCTTCATTTTCCCACACGAAGACCCTTCCTCGTTTACCTAGCGTTCTTCCCTCTGCGCGCTGCTTCCACCCCTGCGGAGCTGAGCCTGCACTGCGCAGCGGCAGCGCTGGGACCCCAGGCGCTGAGCCCTCCCTCCAGCAAACTGCCCAAGCGCGCGCTGATGGTCACCTGGGGACACAGGTGGCCCATCCCATCCCAGCAACGCCCTGCTCGCACCCCCATGTGCCCTGCCAGCACCCGCGGCCCCCAGGATGCCCCAGTGCCTTTCCACCACAGGCTTTGATGCCTTTCTCCAGCTTCCTTTTCCCACTATCATTTTTTTTTTTTAAGCAAGTCTTGCTGGTTTATTGAAGGCGCTGGGAGCACCAGGCTTACAGTAACGCTGCTTCACACAGATAGTGCTTTTCCTGGCCTGGCCACACGCTTCTGTAGCCAGCACTGTTGCCTCTCGAAATTTTTTGCATTACTGGTGCATCGCTCTGCAGAAAGAAGAGGACCTTGACAGCAGCAAGTAGGGGAGTAGGGCCACATTTGTCTCACTGACAAACATTCCACATCTCCATCAGTCCAATCCTCCTGTGAATGACAGAAACACAGAGTGCTCAAGGTTGGAAGGGACCTCTGGAGGCATCTTGTCCAACCCTCCAGCTCAAGCAGGGTCACCTAGGGCTGGTTGCCCAGGACTGCATCTAGATGGCTTTTGAGTATCATCTCCAGTGGACCTGGAGGACCCATGCCTGGAGGATTTACCCGAGACTGGAGCAGGGAGCTGGGCACCCAGGACCCCCGCTGCCAGCAGCACCCCTCGCACCCCTGCAGCTGGGGCAGTCCCCAACGGAGGGTGCGGGAGCTGCCCCGGTCCTCGCCCTCCCTCGCTGCAGGGTGGCGACAGCCATGGTGGCTTTTGGGTGGTTTCTCCCCACTGGTGCTGCTCTTGCAGCGCTCGCTAGTGCAGGGAGGCCTGGTGAGCAGGGGAGGGCCCTGTCACGATGGGGCCCTTCCTCTGTCACCCACGTCAACCGGTCACTGCATCTGCTGTGTGCAGTGCGAGATGGGGCTGGGCCAGCTGAGTCTGCTGCAACAAAAATAAAGCCAAGCCAAATACTGAGGACAACTGAATGCCTCATTTTTAATAACACGCATAGAAAGAGGCGGCTCGTCTTGTATTGCAACTGTGCTCAGGCCAATGAGAACGACAATAAAAAGCAACAACTGAGGATGTGGCTAAATCTCTAAAGTTAAAAAATAGATGCATGTTTTAAATGAAGACATATTAGCTAAAAGGTGCTATAAAAAGACTAAGATAGTAACATTTTCTACCAACATGTGCAGAAACATCTTGCCTCTCAGCTCCTCATCACGATACGGCCCCATCTCACGCCTTCGATAGATCTCATGGCAGAGATTAGAAAAAGATCCATTCCACGCACAAGTGGGAAAAGGAAAGGGGCATTTCCTAAACATTTTGAGAAATGCGTGTTTTTCTCTACCAAAACAAACTATATTCTACTCTGATTTATTATCTGAGCAGTGTCCTTTAAGCTCAGTGGATGTATTAACATTAAGCAGGTAGAGACATAAGAATAATTTGAAATAATAGAGCTTACAGCAAAGTCACTAATTAGACTGATTTCTGCTGCTGCTCTATGGCAAAAAACCAGAAACGCTCTCTTAAATGTCGGGAAAAAGACAATTCTCTTTAAGGGTGTTGGCGAGAAGGTGGTGGGACTGCATGTGGCAGTGAGCCCACTGCCAAGCCGGCGCATGAATGATGTGGTGCAACCGGTCTGGTCTCACAGAGAAGGCCCTTCCTGCGAGCCTGATGCTCATTCGCTCCCCAGCGAGCGACGGGAGGGCTTTTCCCTTCCAGAAAGTGACAGATCGATTGGGAATGAACTCGAATGCATGAAACATGTGAAAACCACCGAGCTACATGCACTGTATTTGATTTTTCTTAAACAGTGTTTCTTTGTACTTCCTCGCTAGCCTTCAAAGTACTCCGAGTGCTCTGCTCAAGCGATATCTGGTTTCGGGCAACCAGCGTGGCAGTTTGCCTGAGCTGAGAAAATACGCTTGAAGTCTGCATTCACAGGCAGCTTCAACATCCTAAGGAAAAGGCTTTGTTTTTGTAGCCTGAAAGTATGTCACAAACATGAATAGAATTATACGCTCACTCTCCTTCGCCCTCAATCCTCTTTACCTTAGGAAAAAATTATACGCTTCCAATTACAGGGCCAGTTAAAATCAATACAAAGGTGGGAGAAAACAGATCATTTTTCTTATGGAAGTAACTGTTTTCATTAATTTTTCATTAGTCCTGCTTTTGTTGTGCTATCCATCACGGAAGGAGCTGCTACGCAGTAGATTACTTTTAGGTTATCTTACATGCTTCCAGGATTTAGCAGATATTGGCTGATAAAGCTGTGAGCTTTATGGCTTTAACTTACATCTATCAATAATGCATCAGAAGAGAATTTTTCTGTGGAACAGCTGTCCCTGAGCCAAGCAGTTTTCTCCTGGAATCGCTGCACTGGTTACGGCTGAGATGACAGCACAGCTTTCAAACTACTCATCTAAAGGCTACTACTGTGAGAAAGAGGAGCAGATGCTTAAGGAGGAAGCTAATCCACGAGGGTCTGAGCCCTAGTTTCCCACTGTTGTCATTTTTATTTCGGAGCGCTTGAAGCTGGCAGCCAGTCGTGCCTTGCCCCACCTCAGCAGCCGCAGCTGAAAAACTTTCCTGCCATCAACCACCCCAGTGCGTGCCGGGATTTTATTGTGACCACCGTAGGCAGGGCCAAAGCTCTTTCACAGATTGCTCCGGGGCTTTCTGTTGCTGTTTTGCCCCGCTGTAATGTCCAAGTTCTGTGGTAAGGCACTGAAACATCATAAACAGAAAATTATAGTCACTACTGAAGAGCTAAGTCAGAGGAAGGAGACGAAGGCATCAGCAGACTCTGTTTAAAACATGAAAGGTGCAGGAATTTTATTTCATTTATTTTTCTGTCACTTGGGAAGGAATTAGAAAAAAAAAAATCCCGAAGGCACATGAAGCCTAACATGGTTGTAGCGTTACTTTTTAAGCTTATCCAGACATCTCAGGCATGCCTTGTATTAGCTCGAACAGCTTGCAACTCTCTTTAGAAACCCACGTTGTGGATTCTGCTTCTCTGGAGATATTTAAGACCCGCCTGGACGCGGTCCTGTGCAGCCTGCTGTAGGTGACCCTGCCTCGGCAGGGGGGTTGTACTAGATGACCCACAGAGGTCCCTTCCAACCCCTACCATTCTGTGACTTATTCTGTAGCCCCTCACCGACTCCAGCCCCTTTCTGTACTGCTGGGGGGGCTGTCAGAGAGGGTGGCTGCTGAGGGCGACTCCGAAGTGGCACGCAGGCGCCTGGTAGCCAAGCCTCTTCGGCCTCCCCAGCTGCAAGATGAGCTAATTGCTACCTTCTCCCCTTACAGGTAGAGAGATGCTGAACTGCAGGTTTGTACAATGCTTTGAAGAGCCCAAGCACTGCGTTAGGGCCAGAACCATTACTCTTGAGCTGCCCAGGCACAGCCCCAAGCAGAAGAAGAACAAACCTCCCGAACCGGAGAAAGCAAGGGAAAGAAACGCGCAGGTACTTCTGTTACATCCCTGGCAAGGGATATTTTTGATGAGAGCCACCCTGAGCCAAAGTACTTCTTCAGAAGCGGCAGGGATCAGTGAAATCACGGCTATGGATCTTCAGAACTTGTGTTCATACTCCTGTTGTTTTGTCTTTTGGTTTTGCATTGAGTGTAATTCCTTGGAGGTTAGTGGAGGTTAGTCAAATGAAGCATCAACCGTCCATTGGTGATCCCTGCTAAGCCCCGTGGCTTGAGCTAAAGCCAGGATGAGCCCAGTACGAGAATTTTAGGGACTTCAGCACGTGCAGTTTTTGTTTTAAGTCAATGCCCAAAGTGGGGTGTGCACTCGACGGGTCGCTGGCCTGCCCTTTAGACTGCACCCAAACGGCGAGCAGGCAAGGCCAGCCGCCCCACAACATGCTCTTTCCTCGGGAAAATTAGTAACAACACTGACCAGCTACATAATAGAACAGAAGCTAGCAGATCATTCGGGGTCACAGATGAGATGATTTATGAGTCCAAGCTCCAGAGTATGGAGACCAAGATCCCTCCCTCCATCTCTCCCCGGAGCAGCGATCCGGAGCTGTGCTCCAAGGACCATGGGATGGGGCTCACTGGGCTGGGTGAGGGCACCAACACCCCACGCTCCCCATGGGGCACAAACCCAGCCCATTGACACCGGCAACCGGCTCTCTGGAGAGCAGAGCTCGTGGACATACAGTTTCAGTGGGCCTGAGAGAGAAGAGTCTGATGGAATCACATTTCCTCTGACCTGCAATGGAAAAAAACTCTACTTTTTAGAAGCAACATGCAACAGAGGTGACGTACAATTGCTGTCAATGCAACACCAACAGCTGATCGCTGTGCTGCGCATCTTCTCACAGTCCCCAAATTACACTCATCTGTAATTCAGTTCATAACTTGGGTGTGGGGCAAGCTCAGCATGAATACAGAGGGCAGAAGATGGGATCTGGCCCATGGTATCTGACACCAGTTGAAAAATAATACACTCTTTATTATTTTAGGGGACTCCATAACATACCAAGCCCCTAGCCAAGAAACATGTGGAAAAAATCACAGATTCAAGGAAAAATGGACTTGTCCCCAGCTGCCAGAGGACACCTCCATTCCTGGAGCTCACCCTTGTACGCAGAGGATGCTTCAGCAGGTCGGCACTAGGGTTTCCCCTGCCATGGACATTAGCAGCCTGGCTACCAGTCAGCAGCGCTAGCTCAGCTTACGAGGGGATGAACTTCTGTGCTACGTGCCTGCACCTTTTTTGGAAGAGGGGTAGGGATGCAATTTTAGCAGTTTCAGTCTCAAATAAAGGATCCCAAACATATGTTGGTTTTGGGGTCTTGGAGAACCAGATCAATGAGGTAGCAGCCAAAGCCAACACAGAGACCTGATGCAATGTATTGATTTCTGGTGGTGGCGATCCCTCCAGACCCTCAAGAAATAATAAACCACTCAACCCGAAGTCTGAGAAAAAGCAGCCGGCCTACAGGCCCTGAGGATGTCTTGGTTTCATTTCCACTGTAAATAAACCTCCGGCAGCAAGGATGCCTACATACAAATACCAGTTGTCCCTAGAAATAATTCATAATATAGAATTCCACCGTCAAGAAATGACAGATGGAAATAAATGTTTTTATTCCTCTGAAAAACTGACCCCTGGTCAATAAAAAAACCTTTTCTCACCCCCCAAAATCAAACCTTTCCTCCCCCAAGAACCCAAAAAATGTGAACATTAAAGAAAAACACACTTAAGTCATTTGGGTGGCAGTAAAACCCCTGTAATCAGTACAGCAATCAACTTTTAAAGGTTGCTCATGAACAAAATGTTTCTCTCTAAGTTGAAATCAGTGCCTGTTTAGCATAAAGAAAAATAATTGAATAGGTGGCTCAACGTTCGTGTTTTCAGAGGGCAGTAGGTTGTTGCCACTGGATTTCGTTCTGGATTCTACTGGGCATCAAAAAACAGTGCCTCAACTGTGCCTGCTTGTGCCAAGCAAGCACTGAAATGAGCAGCTTGCTTCTAGACATGTGGCAAGGGAGAGGAAAAACATTCGTCAGGTCAGGCTACCTGGCCAATGCGTATCTGGACACAGCATAAATTAGCACTGCTTATTTACAAGCCGTGCTCCTGGAAAGAGAGATTAACCTCGTGCCTAAGCGGGACTTCTCTTTCTCCGGAGCAGGGTAAACGAAGAGCCTTCAGTGGGACACTCACAGTGCCAAGGTTCATCCCATCCCAGCGTGCCAGGATCCATACTCAGGTTCCGTAGCTGCTTGGTACATTAAGGAGGCAGCGGGAGAAGAATTAAACCCTGGGTTGATGGTTGTCACAGAAATCCAGCGTTCACGTTGCCAAAAGAAAGGGTGAAGACCCAGCTCCTCTGCCCGTGTCTCACTGTGGGGAGGGGTGTTTGGTGGCATCTGCAACCTCTGCACGCCCACCACAGATCTCCCAGCAGGTGCTTAGCCAAGCTGCTGCAGTACAGCGCTGGTAGCCGCTGCTCACTGCAGCTCTTCCTCTTGGTATTAAACACAGCGCCACTAAGAGCATAAAATGGAGTCATACTTTTTAATAAAAAATTAGATAAATTTGAACTATTGTACATGTCAAAATTACTAACCTCCAGAAGAGAGCTGACCATAGTCTGGGTCTCCCCACTTCCCCCTTCCTGGATATATTGCTCATTTGTCTGCAGATCAGTTTTTCTAAAGACCATTTTAAAAACACATGGTTACAAGCCTCAACTGCAGACAGGACCAACCTCTTTCGCTCTCTACAAATCTACTTCTAGCTTATTCCTGCATACATTTTTCATCAGCCATTGCTCTGTGTATTCACGACCTCTTACTCCATGACCACACCACAACTGCAGCGACTTTTACATTCAGGGTCTCGGGGTGGTTTTTGACTCCATCAGCAACGAACGTGGGCTGGGTGGGAGGGTGACCAGCCAGCTGGGGATGTGGGAGGAGCACAGAGGTACCCCTGGTGTCATCGAGTCAGACAGGTACGCGCTGAGCAAGCAAAACCTCCGGCTGAGCACAACCTGCCAGCTTTGGGAGCAACAGGACGAAACGCATCAGTGGCACAGCTGCTCACCCTCTGCACCCAGCCTGCGCGACGGCTGCGGGCGCTGCCAGGCCAACTCGGGGGCCGCTGATGCTCCTGGTCAGGCAGGTGTGGGGTCCCTCCCGGCTGAGCAGCAGGGAGAGGAGCTGCAGCCCCCCGGCTCCAGCCTGCAGCAGAGCATACGCCTGTCGGTAAACATAGCGGCTGGCAGGGCAGGCCTGGACTGGAGAGCACCTTTGGGCGCCACAGCAAGCGTGAACACAGCCCCGGGCAGGCCCCGGCGGTGAGGCTCCCGCTGGGAACGCAGCGAGGGTTCCTGCAGCAAACGGCCTCGCAGACAGCGCGTCGCCTTGTGCTGGTAACCCCGCTGCTCTCAACCCACGGGGGCCGGCGTCTTGCTCAACAACACAAATTTCATACCACTTCCAATGGCTTGAGGATCTGTCGAAAATATTTATTTCCCAGGATTTTAGCTTTCTGACTTCTGTGCGAACTAACAACCAACTGTGGGCAGCAAGAGCAAGCACTCATTTATTTTATATGAAAGAGGATGACTCGCTGCTAATTGAAAACAAGCATTTTCAATGAGGCAGCTGTTTCAGTACTGTGAACAGACAGATCAGCATCACATTGAAGATCTAATAACCCGCTAATGAAACCCGCTGATTTTTGAGGCCCCCTCCCTCACCCATTTCCACAATTCAGTAATTTCAAAACCATTGATAAGGGCTGCCAGAGAGTTATTTAAGTATGCCTTTTGACTTCTTTCAATGAAAACCAGAAAAATGGTAGCCTTTTTTTTTTTTGAGTTATCAGACTATATTAAAAACCTTGTTACATGTATTTAACAATTTCTTTTTTTTTTCTTTTCTTAAATAAATAGCAAAGTGTCACCAAAACGAATGGAACGCCGGCACCATTGCGTCAATAGAAACTTCCACACTAGGATGAATACAGAGTCATATTCTGGAATATTGCATAAAAAGATACTTTGGAAGAAAGGTGGCGGTTGCAGGTGCATCTCGGGTAGTGAAAGCATCAACCCGTGAACAGTCGGTGCAGCGGCATCGTGACGCGGTGCCTTCGCAAAATCTCCCAGGCGGCGGCAGAGGTGGCCTCGGTGAGGCTCCGCAGGAGAACGACTCGCGGACACCTACGGCAGGACACGAACTTACCGCCCGCTATCAACGCAACGCGGCCTGCGGCGCAACACGAGGGGCTGAGCGTCTCGCTCTCCGGGCAGAGGAACACTAGCTTTAAACGAGGGAAATGAACAACGTTAAAAACAAACACGCTGACTAACACTCAGCGGGGCAAAGGCTTCGGGAGCTGAAGCTGCCAACTCCTCAGTCACGAGGGAAGGAACTCACGGTTACACCGAAGGCTACAGAACCAGGCGTCATTTTTCAATGGGTTTCCCTGGGCTGAGCTGGTGTTATTTCTTAGTCTGACCAATGGCCTCCCTTCAGACCGGGACAGAGCTCACACAGGACAGCGCTGCAGGAAGACCACCGCCGTGCGGCACACCAGGCAGGTCCCGCACCGGCACCTGCTGCCTCTGACTCGCTGCCCGCCCGCTGCCCGCCGGAGCGGCCGCCACGCTGTGCACTGGAACACAGTGAGCTCAATCCCACTGCTCTGCTTCTGTTGGCTTAAACCAGACCCTCGGTATTTTAAACAGAGTTTATTGTATTTAATACATTATAAAATTTGAAAAAATTGTAGGAAAGCAGCAGATTCAAACCAGAGCATCTCTACCAAATATTATTCTGGCCCCCTTTGAAAAAACACAAAACAAAACAAAAACAACAAAAAAACCTCATTCAAAAGAAAAGTTAACCTTTCACATCTGTGAGGGCAGACAAAAAGTGTGCGACTTCTGTACAAACTACATTTAAAATTTCAGTCGACTAGCTTTCCAATGCAATGGATGGTCGTCTCCTGAACACCGGTCCATCCACCTCTAAAAAAGACAGACATAAACGTCCATATGCAAATAAAGTTGAGTCAAGGTGTGTACACATTAAAAAGTGGATGGCTGTTTGGCAATGGAAAGTGGGTGGAGAGCAGCCTACGTATCCCCCCAATGGTAATGGCTTGTACGCCGTTAAGTGGCCCGCGTAAGGCCTAGGACACTTAATGGCCATCACAGCACTAACCTCTCATCTACCACTTTTTTGTTGTGCATTTCCTACCCTTTGACATATACATACATATATATATGTACATACATACATATACATACATATTTTATATATATGTGTGTGTGTGTGTTTGCTTTTACACCTTGAGGTTATTATTATTATTATTACTACTATTCCAAATGTTCCCATATGAATTCAGGTGTGGTCTCTATATTTGATATAAACGTGTCTTTTATTCAATTTTAGTTCCAGGACTTGTTTGGAGTCCAAACTGCACATGAAACGTCCCCCTTTTTTTTTCCTCCTCTCTTTGCCTTTTTTTTTTTTTTTTTTTTTTT
>Ga0065711_1002174_pt1 | contig 35929 bp, 16 predicted proteins | sample Hoacrofraction12_FD_59098 | JGI IMG/M metagenome (GOLD analysis project Ga0065711, IMG submission 59098) | Hoatzin crop microbial communities from Cojedes, Venezuela - Epithelial fraction 12 v2 (version 2) | ecosystem: Host-associated > Birds > Digestive system > Esophagus > Crop | place...
CCCCGACCCCCATCCTGCTGGGAAGAGAGTCCACATGCCCCAAATTTTCCAATGCCCTGCTCAAACTGCTCTCAGCCATAGAGAAGAAAATTAAAACCAACACACTATAAGGTAAAACATGCCAAATTCTCAGCTGGTGGAGCCCCACTGGAACCTGAAGAGTTATGCAACACCAGAATAGGCCTAAAATTGAATATAAATATTATTTCTGTAAATGAAGGCAAGATTTTGTTCCCAGTAATCTTTAGCGGTATTCACAAGCCAGAAAAATCCATGTTTGCATGCAATTCTTTTCCCCCACCCCTCAAGTTCAGAAGAGTTTGGATCTATGGACTTGGTTCAGTTGTGAACTCCAATTAGGAAAGGGCTAATGTTATCTCACAGGCTGCCAACAGAGGTAATACTGAAACGCATACGCTGTCCACAGAAAGTTAATCTTTACTGGTAAGGGAATTAGGCTGAGGCAAAGGAATGACTCTACTAGGAAAAGAAGTTCTGCAGCTGTCATACGGAGTTTTATATACATGAGCAGGCTTGTGGTTAATCAGTACTTTGAGCCTGAAATGGTTGTGACTTAGAGGACTTCTTTATATTTTTTTTTTTAAGGTTTATTATTTCTTTTCAGAGACTGAACCGAGCTCCGCTCTGTACCCATCTGTCAGTTATGCAAGGGACTCATTTGGACCTATGACGGTTTTCATTACTGGAAACACAGACCTTCCCTCTGCCGAGGCAGGCTTCAAAACAAGATGTTGGTTGCCTTGGAACACAGAGACACATGCACTTCATCCAAAAGATTTCAGAACCAACATTTGGAGGCTTGAAGCCCAGCTCCTGCTGGACACTCAAAAGCAAGAAAAAGCCCCAGGAACCTCTTCTAATTTAATGGCATAACTAAAAAGTCAAGCACAATAGCAACCTTTGGCCATCCGGACCTTCCTCAAAATGTAACCAGCTGTGGAGAAAAAGCACAGCACAGCCTCACTGAAGGCCAATGCAGCAGCTGCTATCCTCTGGCTTTTGAGGTAGCTCCAGGAAGCACCATACTACCTAAAAGACCTCTTTTGAGGTCCTTCAGCACACAGCAACCAAGCTCATCTCGGCACTGTTTTGTCTGACAGACATCTCCTGCAAAGCACTGTTTCTCACTGGCAAAACTTTTAGTGCTTTTAGCAAGCACAACACCTCCATCACCTGTTTCAGCTTGTCTTGTAACTACTATCATAGGGTACAGGGCTACAAAAGACTTGTTATACGTTAAATCCCTTGGAAGTTTTCAGGATGTCACATGGTGGGAACTGCATGGGTGAAGGTCACCACCATGGCCAAGACACAGGGGGAGGTCTTATTCGCTGGAGTACTGCCCAACTAATGCACCAAGATGATGTACTTTTTATGCGTTGGACACATGGAAAGTAAGTCAGATGCTGACCACTGTGTTTGGTGGACTAACCCATAGCACTGCAAGACCTGATGTCCAGCTTCACAGAGCCCATCTCTGTGCCCACATCCCACCTAAACTTTGGTGTGAGTTTTAAAGTTGAAAGAAACAAACACTTGTTTTTCCTCCAAAACCCCACCAAGTTGCATACAATGAACACAGACATCTGTTACAAGCTGCTGGAGGATTACACATGTCTGTTTTCCTCACCTTACATATAGGCATGGTGTCTACAACACATGAAGTCACTGAACCAAGGCCATTCATTTCCCAAAAACAAATTAGTTAAACTGAGCTGAATATGTTGTTATGGTGGATTAAGATTAAATAAAATTGTTTTCAGAACAATCCACTGATGATATGGCTCCTGAAGCTGAGCTGTTACAAAACAAAGTCCACAGGTTAGTGAAAACTAGATTTTCTAGGGCAGAGATAAGACCCTTCTAACTCTAGAAATCAAAACATAGTATGTCAAAATACCACTACTCTCTATTTCCTTATCTTCCTATAAGTAGTATCAGATACCATCATATTCTCACTCCTATACTCTGTGCTACAAAAGTCTATTCTACTTTAAAATGGACTGTGTTTCAAAGTACTAGATACCCACATCTCAAGATAATTCTCACAAAATAAGGGACAGAGAAGGATGGCCTGGAGGAACTTGGCTCCCGGAACAGATCAGTGTGGGGTGCAGGATCAGAGCAAAGGCAGTTAACATAAGGGAGTTGAAAAATGGAGGTAAACTCCTCCCTGTATGGGATGAACTCCCAGAACATACTTGTATCCACCTTGCTACTCGCTTACAAGGTTTTGCTTCAAACTGATGATCTGTGACTTACACCAAAACAAATGTAGAGTGCATATAGGTACTCTAAGTCGTTGCCTCTAGTATAGTGTAAACACTCCAGGATGCACAGAAAAGAGGCTTTTTTCTCCTTACCTACTTTTCTTAAATTTTGAGTTATCTGCTTGCTAGTGAGAAAGAACATGAAGTTGCAGCAATAGTACAGTGCCTTCCCGCAACAGTATTCTGAAAATGACACTTGTAAACAGTTCCATCAAGTGGTGAACAACAACAAACTTTGGCAGAAAGAATCTTAGAAGCCAAGCTACACAGATAAATAATGGTTAAAATTACATTAATCAAAACCAGTTAGGAAAAGATGAGAGGAAGACTCTGGCAGAACATATCTGGGATGTTACCAATTAAACTTGTTTTTCTTCCTAAAAGGCAATAGCATACTTTTTAATTAGCCTCTGTCATTGTAATTCTAACAATAACCGACAGCGCAATTACTATTTGAGCTACTTGAAAGCTTAAAGCATGTGCCCAGTTTCTTTAAAAGACACTTCTATGGACAACCAATGGGGCTGGGTAGAAAGGAATAAACAGTTTAGGTTTTAATTTCTGAAACTAAGTTATATTACAAGTTTTATTCAAATGTTCAGAAGCCATTCTGAGAATAGTAAAAAATGTTCTATAGTAAAGAAATCAACTAACTAGGAGTCAGAAATAAGCAGAAAGATGTTTCTTTCCAGATTTAGCGTATTGGCATTTCTGAACCACCACAGAGCTCTGCCCATACTATTGCATTACATGAGCTCACACCAGGCACACGCTGGCATTTCTCCTATTCCTGCTGATGCTATCGGCACTGAAGAAGTTAATGCCTGTAGGTTGCAATGCTAACCCTGGCTTGGCTAATCCTCTGGCATTACTGCGCTCTGCAACATAAATGCTTGGCTGAAATGAGCTTAGAAAACTTAATGGCATTAATGAAAGCCTGACCTACAAAAACTCCTTCAAACACAGAAAGGCTGCATTTTTCTGGTTCTCAGGGCTAAAGCATACAGATTTTCCAGTTTGCTCCACTGATACAAGTTCAGAACTAGAAGTACAATACTTCAGACCTTCCAACCTCACCAGAAAAATCTGTGATTTTAACAAAGATTCATCAAAAAGCTATATTTTGTTCACTGAATTTGTACTAGATTCCAGTCTTCACAGTTCTTTTCCTTCCTCCCCCACCAAGGACACATCACTTCACTTGTACTTGCTGTGGTGTGAATTACAGGAGATAGTTAGGGAGGACAGTAAAGGTGACAGTTTGATAAAAGTTGCACCATGTGTCATGGGAAAATATCGGTTCAAAGACAGCTGATAAGACCTGCTCTAGAAACACATATTAAAAGAATTACATATTAAACTTGTGAAATACCCCTGTTCTTGCTGATAATCCCTTCTATATCCTGATTGTGGCCTACGCTCTATACTGAAATATCTTTGTAAAGAAAAAAATCTGCAGTATTTTCAAGTTCTTTCTTTTCTGTGGAAATGAGTTATTACTGAAAAGGCTACAAAACTCTTCATATCTTTACTAGAAAAAAGAATGCATAGCCAGAAGGTGTATCTGATTCTCGGCTTTTCAGTGCTTTTCCTGCAGCAACCTGTACAAATGGATAATTTGGTTTCCCCTTAGACAATGTGATTCTCTGAAACCCATTAAAGAGCTAAAGCAGGCTTTTCAGTCAGCTCCACATAATGAATGCTCATGGTGGTAGCCTTTTCCCTAAATATGTGAAATATCCAATTCCCATCTGGCCACTTTTAACTTCCTTCTATTGTTACAAAAGGACAAGACATGAAGCAAGATCACGAGTCAGGAGATCTGAAATGGCAGAGATTATTTTTGCCTACACAAAATACAACTTCTCCCTCCAACTGGTGAGATACTCTCCCCAACACACAGTACAAGACAAAAGTAAAACAAGTACTACAAGATACAATGAAGCACGTTGGGGGACTCACAGAAGGAATCAATGATTATACAGATAATGACAAACATTCACAGTGACGCTAAGTAGGACACCAGATATCTACCTTCAGGCTCCAGGATGCCAGCCAAACATTAACTGCTAGGAATTTGGAGGAAAATGTCTCTAAGTAATGATATCGTATAATTATTTAACAGGATTTTACACCTTGCTCTGAAGCATCTGGTAAAGTATTTCTCTGGATGGAGTACCCAGCTTGACTAACTGATGTTTAAAAGGGTGGAAATACTTATATTTTGCCCTACAAAGGAGTAGCATGCAGCTCATAATAAAGGCTGTACCAACTATGCTTTACAGCTTCACGTATTCTAGTCATGCAGTTTCCATTAGATACTAATAGGTATTTTAAAAAGCATCTCAGCTCTTTAACAGAATATAGTCTTAAAATAGCCCAGCATAAGATTTGTGGCATGCTGGCAAACACTACATGTTGGCAGGCACTAAGACCACTGCTGGCAAAAACAGGACACCTGTTGTCAGCATTCTGTAAAACATGATCATTTTAACATTGGGAATGTTTGGAATGGCTCCATGAAAACCTGTATGATGTCAAACTAGCATCCAGGCAACTAGCAACTCAACTAAATTCTCCAAGTGTCACCAGCTGACTAACGAACAGACTTAAAAAATTTAGATAGGCTTATGGGTAAAATAGTGCACGTCAACTTGAAAAATTTACTTGCAAAAAAGGCATATGCTAAAAATTGTATTTGAAAGACACCCAAATGCTGCAAACAGGTATTTCTAGTGAAAACCTCAGCAAATGAAAGTGAATGACTAGAAATGCTTGGTGAAGTAGTCAGAAGAATGTTTAAAAAGCGCCACATCAGAGATTGAAGTCACAGCCCCAAAGCTCCTGTTACTAATCTGGGAACTGATGAACAAACAACAGGAATGGAATAGCCAGAATTCCACCAGCTAGTCTAATTCTGCCCTTTTGTGCTCTCCTAAAGTGCCTTTTTTGTATTTTCTTTTCGGAAACAAGTGCCATGATTGTTTGTCTGTACAAGTCAGCACGATGGTAGCTTGAGAACAACTTAAAAATACAGCCAATGAAAATGAACCTGTGAGGTGCTCTGGAGAAGAGATACATTCAGCAGAAGCATCTTGCATCAGATACTGCAGCAAGAGGGCATTTCGAGGAATGTAGCTCAGCCAGAGCAGAAATACCCTGGGCATCACACTTTCTATTCCAAGGAATCCCAGAGACAGCAATGCTCATTTACAAGGCTACCCAGTTAGAGATACCCTGAGGCCAGCATCCAGCGTGCCTTTTCCAGTATGCACACTGCTGCAAATTCACCTAAGGCACTACTTCCAGAAAAAGCCTGAGAGAGGAAAACTTGTGTGATTCAACACTAGTGACCACAAAAATGCATCACCATTAATGTTGTCTTCATCTACCCTGTATGTAACACTGCCCAAGACTGCCAACATTCATTCTAACACCTGTTAGGCTGTGAGTTTGATCAATATAGCTCTGGTCCTTACAGCAGCTATATTCATCAAACCCAAGGGTCAGCTAAGACTGAGGATGCACTCAAGTACACTTGAGGAACAGACCTGTAACATTGGGAATTTCTCTCAATGAAAACAGTAAGTTTTTGAGAATGCATGGAAAAGGGAGCAGTAGAAAGAAAGAGGTACCTTATTCATGTTCCAAACTAAGTAAGGGCCTCGATAGCATGCCCTTGGTATAGTATCTCGTGTTATGTAGTAGAAGCAGCTTCAATTCCTCCAGGCACTGGATGTCACAGGATAACAGTTCAACTGCTGTCAGCATGAACTGGTACCTTATGGATAACATTCAGCTCCCAGATGCAGACTCAGCTAGATAGGTGTAACTTGGGAATGACTTCACTCATCTTCACATTGAAGTTGGCACAGTCGAAGCTGAAATCAGTGCCTTTGGAAACGGGCTCAAGAGGAAATACTGAGCAAAAGGGTAAGGCAGATCCATAACACAACAGAAACGGACAGGCATCCAGCACAACACAAAACCAGAAGGAAATCACTTTCCCATACATTTCTTTTGTCTCCTTTGTTCTTATTAATTCAGTAGCACCTTAAGGCACCAAAGATCAAGGTCTCATTTCACTAAGCACTCTATAGTCATACAAGGTGAAACCTAGAGAAGAAAGGCCAGAGACCAGAGCACAGTCCTTAATATGAAGTCCAACACAATCTGCCCCTGGTATGATTTTCCTCCCCAGCAGCACTAAACCAGTATGAGAAGGCAGTATTTGGACACATAGCCTGTGGCAAAAGGCCCCAAGGGGTGTTCAGACAGCTGTCACTTCTTGGGTACTGGACAGAAGTATAGCCAGGTGGTCCTCCATAGCTCAAGATTATTTGTACAAACTAGGCTAAATGCCTTCACAAAAAATACGACACGTTTTTTCTTACAGGTACAGCGATAGTATTGTCACCAGTCAATCACTGACACCTGCCATAATCCTGCAAACCAGAACCTCCCACCTAACCCTCCCAAGAAGGTTGTGCAGTACTTCATTTTTTTACAGTCAGTTTTGACAGTGAAGGTCCTGATCTAGTGATATTCAGCAATATGCAGCTGCCTGGCTGATTTCTGATCCTGCACGGTCTCAGTACAGGTTCCTGTTCAAGTGCCTGGCTGTTGTCACAGCAGAGCACCAGCTCCTCAGAAAAAATGATCCAACAGTGTCATCTACTCAGCCAGAGGAAGAGTGGGAAAAGTCCTAAGCACACCTGGCATGTCATTCAGACAGAGAAGTCTCTTCCTTGTGTTATTACACAACTAAACTGTGTCCTCCGCAGTGGGCACACACTGAAAAACAGCTGTGACGAAAGCTGTAAACTGTCTCCACCCCAGTCTGAGAACTGGTCTTGATGTAGGAGACGGCTTTACCTCTCACCCATTCAACCCACCCTACCTCTCCAGGTTGCAGGAATTAGTACTCCACAGTGGTCTGAGCTGCCTGCAGTGCTACCTCACCACACAGAAAACACCATTTCCTACAAAACAAATCAGGTCATTTCACCTAAGTATCTCTGTTAAACTCCTAAGCAAAAATATTAGTAGGATAACAGTTTTGTTATGAGGAAGAGCTCTCTGCTTGTATGCCCACTTCATCATGAACTGGTAAGAAAACCTGGATGCTGCAGAAATACTTTAAGCTGAGGTCAATGAAACACTTGCACAGTCCCAGCTACTGGTGCTAAAACACACATAAAAATAATCACATACAGACACAAACAACAAATCTAAACCATTTAGAGAACAGAGTTACATCTTGTTTGTTAGTTTGGCTTCAATTAAGTTCAGTGTCATGTCTTTGCAAGACATTAGTTTTGTTGAATGTCTCCATTGTTTTTTAATTAACATCCTTTAACTATTCCATACCCAGGGAGTTCTCCATGCAAACACACAGCCAGTATTCTGAATTTTGTACAACACTGTTTATCTGCATTCCCTTTTTTTTTTTTTGGCTTATTTCTTTGGATCTGTCATACGATACACTCAGGAAGCAGGCAGGGTCAGCATCAAGAAAAAAAATAAACCACCGTTTTCTTTGAATAGGCAAGATCAACATAACTTTCGTGCATTTGTATGTGTATCCATGATCCCAAAGTAAAGGAGTCTCTTACTCTAAGAGCCTAGAATGCAAACACTATGACAGCTCTCAGATGTGGGTGAAAGGAAGGGCAGAAAGACACTGAAAATGTCTTTTCCTTTTGCAGGTGGTGTTCTCAAGCACCTGACCTGATTCTGGTTTCATTTATACCAGTGGAATACTGCAGCAATCGAGTTTTGCATCCAAAGCATTACAAGCGTGAGATCAGAATTTGGGCTACAAGTTTATTCCTATTTGAAACCATACAAGTTAGATCAGTCTAGACAAGCAGATGCTATTCCAGCCTAAGGCTTGTCTGGAGATCTTTATATGTTAAACGCCATCCCCTAACTTTGTTATAAGGAAGTGTGACTTTGCATATGAATTTTTCTCTCCATTGGCTGACCTCCCCCTAAAAGGTTTTGTAGTGTCCTCAGCAATTAAGGTAGAAAGCAGTTCCCTGCCTTCCAGCTTCAGTTTGATAGTAGCTTGCAGATGAAGGGGCCCTTTTTGACTTGAATGACTGAGCAAAAGCAAGAACTGCTCCACCAGAATCTCTCTAGGTTTATACGAGGGCAACTGCATTCACAGTTTGTTACCAGTCATGTAGGTTATGTAAATAGCCAGAGTAAATAACGGGTCTGCAGCAAACAAGCAAGCAATGTAGCTGTCCTCCAACACAATAGATGAAGCCTGAGCACATCTGAATGAGGATGTCGGCAAGAGGGACATGGAGTCATGACTAACATTAAAGAAACACAATCTATGTCTTTGTTCTGATACCCTAATGTCAATGCAGAATGCGCTCAACTTCAGCGTATTTCAAATATAATGCTAGCTATGTACACTGATGCCTATAAATGCTTGCAATTTTGCTGTGATCCCCAGTAGTATCTGTAGTGGGCACCCTCACTACAGCCAAGTCTCACCTGCCTCTGAAAGACTGTCACAACTCCCCAACTCAGTATGCTACAAGAGGGACTTAAACATGCAGGTTCTGGCCAAATACCAGGGAGATGGATAAATGCATGCTCCTGCAGTACTGGGTCTGAGTGCCTATAGATGCTATGACGTCTCCCCACTGCTTGGAACACCCTGAAGATGTGGCTGACCACAAAGACACAAGGAAGAGTGATGGATGAGAAGTTTGCCACATTGGATCCAAAGATCACACAGCTTCTTATCAGAAATCAGAACCTCTCCCATTCAACAGCATCTCCTGGCTTCTGTCAAAACAGTGACTGAAGGCCACACCTCAGTTACCTGAGGTGAGCTATCTAACAGATGTTTTAGGCTGATAAAGCCACCAAGACTATGGTGGTATTATTTCAGATGGCACCACTTTAGCATATATCACCTATTGACAGGACAGGACGCATGCTCTCTGCCTGGTGCCCGTGTCTCTTAGTGTCAAGATAGCAATTTTGCTCAGGCAACAGGAACTCAGACTAAGCCCTGAAGCCCCTCCATTTGGTAATCAGACTGCTTGGGAAGATAAAAAGACCTGCAGACGCATCTCATTTTCTAACTTTTCTTACAGCTGATCCCTCCATCAAATTTGATTGTAGTGCTTGCCAATGAGATAAAACACCATATGGAAGTGAATAGATGACAATAAGAAAACTAAAGCCTCTGGAGGTGTGGGGGGGAAACTACCACCAAACCCAAACCAATCAAAAAACCAGAACTCACAAGATATTTAATAATAGTGGAATATAAGTAGGAAAAGATGGGGGACACTTCTCTTACACCACTTTTACACCAACATAATTCAATTAGCACTGCTCCCTTTGAGCAAAGATTTAGTTCTGCACATACCAAATTTATCATTAGGCAGTTTTTTATGTAAAAAAGAGTATTTTAGTGAATAAATTCATTTAACCAGTAACATCATGACTCTTTGTGACTTCCTTTTTTGGACACAACTGCCTCTTGACATTATCCCTTCAATTTCCATGTTTTCAAACTTTGTAAAAAAGACGTAAATACCAGAAGACTGGGCATAATCTTACAGTATGGAAGGAAAGGACAGAAAGGCTTTGGTGACATGTAAAGTTGCACACTTATTTTTGGATGTATTATGAAGAACAGATCTCGAACAATTTTTCAGACATTATGTTCATGTTCTTCATACACTCAAGGCCAAACTATGGCCCAGGTTACTGGTTACCATAGTCGCTTTGGATTTAGAGCAATCTGCTGAGGTGCTCAGAGCTACTGTGATCCAGACAAAGATTCATTTCGGGATACATTACTTTGTTTAAGTATGATGTCCTCATGTTTTAAATATTCCCAGTGAAGCATATGCTCCATTTCAGGAGAACAGTTACTATGTGACGACTGCATATTTGGAACACTAAATGGAAACACTGAAGATGACCTCCCTAACGTCATGATACACTTACTCTACACAAGGATGTTTGTTAAAAGGGCCAGTCAGCAAATCTTATCTTTTCCCATAAACTAGAAAACAGATGCTAAAAGAAGTACATATGATGATCTGTGACATTTATTTACAGCTTTATCTTCTGGCAATCTTCACATAAGCCTGAAGTGCTGAGAACTCCTTAAAACATTGCCACCCACTTGGTTTCCAGCCAAAAAATGAAACCCAGCCACTCTACTTTGCTGTGCTCTACATTTGTTTCCCTTCTCCTCCCAGATTTCCTGCCAGCTTTGTCTACACAAGGCAGAGACCGATGACTAGGCCTGGAACTCCTAACCCTTTCCTTGAGTCTAATCCACTGCTCCATTCTGTCCAGACTGACCATATTGCCACCCTCCTTGGCATTTGGACCTCAGCCCAGCTTCAGGGTAGCTGAGTTTTCCTTCTTACACGTACATCACTGTATCCTGATGTCCTTTTCTGCCATAGTTCTGAAGTTCAGTCTTGCCCTTTGTCCATCACAAAGGACTGCTAGACTAGACAAGCTCAACTATGTAAGCTTCTTTCCTGCTATTCTACATCAGCTAAATCTGTTATTCTACTTCTGGATCAACATCATTTTTTTTTCAATCTACTCTGCTTGCATCCCCTCCTCTCTGACTTGACTGAAACCATTGATTGGCATCCCAGCTTCTCGTTCATACCTCTAGAGTCTTCAACTCTGTGCTTCCATGTTCCTATCCTCCTCTCTGAGATTATGGGGTACAGAAAAAGGAAATGGGCTTAGATCATGCTACAGTATATGCAACGTCTTCTCCTTCGCACTGAAGTCCTCTAGTAGTCTTGGGTTGTAAGCTCTTTGGGAAAGAGGTAGACACGTCTGCATTTGCTGTGGTCGGTAACAGCTCATTTTGGTCAACCTCTTTGGCTGATGCAGCAGCACATCATCATCACTATCTTTTCTGTGAAAAAGATGTTTCACCAGGGTAATATCTTTAACATTCTAGATTCTCTCTTGAAGAACCCAATCTCATTTTGCTGATTAACTTGAATCTTGAGGAAGGAATTCAAGGACGCTCAATACATCTCCTAAGAGGTAAGAATTACTTTATTTTGAAGGTTTTTGTTTGTTTTGTATTTTGTTTTTTATACCCTGCACTACTTTTAACATATATCACTGACTTGACAAGAGTTGTTCTTGATTAAGTTACTAATATAAATAAAGCTAAAGGATATAAAAAAATTAGGCCTGATTTGCTTCTCATATGGGGTAGTTCTTCAACAATGAGGACCACTGTTAGGGGAGCCTTCCACGGTCATGCTATTAATTCATTTACTTTTTGGAATAGGCTGGTCACACCTATGCAGACTGGTGCCAAACAGTACAAACTCCTGAACCATGCCAAGGAGTTGTTTGGGAGAGTGCTAGACAACCAACAGCACGCCAGGGACAATGCCAATAATATAAAGATACAGATGACTGAGTTCCCATCTCTGAGAACATTTCTAACATGTTTTAGCACAGACATAAACTTAAAGACTTAAGTGCTTTTGTTCTGCTACAACTATGTAAGTACCCATGCAAAATAACAGACAGATAATATCCCCTCTGGACTAAGAGTTTAGTCACTGCTTTCATAAACAGTCCAGGTGTGTATAAATACAAACATACACATACAACATTTCAGATTCTCTGCCTTAAAGTTGTGCTACAGACTCATTCCTTACATTTGATAACTTTATGTATAAACATTGTACTTTAAAGACAAAACTGTTCAAAAATAAAGTCCTAAGAGCTGCACGTGGCTAGGAAGATTAAAGCTATTAAATATACAGAAGCATACATTACCCAGTGATGTGTTAATCTGTGGTCTGTAATTCGGCAGCTACTGATGGAGCTCAGGAAGAGCTTTCACAGCTTACATGGGACTCAGCTGATACAGATACCTGATCTGATGTTGGAGCCAACTTTTTGCACTTCCGTGCAAAAGGTGATATCTGTACAAATGTAGAATATGTAGAAAGCCTTGGAATGCCTCACCTGTGACATCAGGTAACCACTGACTGAAAATGTGTTGCATATTTTAAAGTACTCTCAAACTTTAGGACAAGACTCTAGCAAATCCTTGCACTTAAAAAACTTATACCACCTTCCCACCCCCAAACTATTAATATCAACAGTCAAATGCTGTTTGACCAACTGTCAGACACAGTTTGGCTTCAGTCACACTGGTGAAAATCTGGAGCAACTCTACTGAGGCCAGTGTAACTGAGATCAGAATTTGGCCCAGACTCAAAAAACTAAGCCAAATTCATTACCACACTCTTTCCCTACATGCCTGCATATGAAAGAGCACGTTTTTTTTTTTGTTTTGTTTTTTTCTTAAGTGTACATTTCAGACAGTCTAAAAGTACATTGTGTAATTGTGACAAAAATGCCAACTGACGTAAAGAAGTTCCACAGATTTAATAATATTTTGCTTGGAAATGGGTGTAGAAACGCATGGATTTTCTTGGCTCTGAGCTGCAGGAAACACCTTTCTGAGAAGCAATAAAAAAGGAAACTTTTCTCCCACAGAAAGCTTCAGCAAAGGTCTCAGCAATGACAATTATTTTTATCAGCTTAGACATTTTCTTTAGTGCCTGGATGAAGTCAATTTAATCAATAGAAACAAATGAAAAACAGACAGAAAAGAGACCAGAAGACAGTACACTATCTCAGTCCAGTGTGAAAACCTTTCTTCCTGCCATCTTTTACTGTTATCAGTTAAACACTTTCTAGGACCCAACCCACTGAGTGTCAAAGCACTGAATGAAATAAAGTAGTTGTCTGCCTCTTTGTTCTTCTTTTGAGAAAAAGTTAATAACTTGCCAAGTTCTGCCCTCACATAAACAAGTACTTTGCTAGTCAGCCTTTGTCCATATTCATGAACACGGGCTGTAAAAAAAAACTGAGCACAGTTCTGAATTCAGATGAAGCAAGGGAAAGGGGCCATATTCACACAGCCATGAGTGCACCAGAATGAGTGCAAAAAGCAATTGTGGAAGGACATCTTTGCCCCTTAGCATCACCCACCTCTGTACACTGTGTCACCATCAGACTTTGACTCCACTTTCAATCATTAAGACATATTACAGAGAGTTATTTCGGATTTAGACAACAGCAGCGAAAATCAGAATCCAGCTCCTGCAGCAGCGCACAGTTTTCTCAGTAGCAACAGAATCCTTCAATTTGCCACTCCAAGAATTAGAGAGGTCATTTATTTCATTTTCTCTTGTGGTGTAGCAAAGTCTGGAGGGGGTCATTGGGGTCTACAGGAATGTCAGCTGAGGAATCATTCTGGGGAACCTTCAGAAGAATCAGATTTATGGTCAGTTTGTCTTCTCTGTTCTTTCAGTTTTTCCCCATCACCTCAAGGACTCGCCATCCTTACGCATACACTCTCTGGAGCAACCCTTGCAGGACACTTATATTCCTCTTCTCTATGCACACTCTGTCCATGCAATAGCTGCGGGCTGCTCCCCTGCTCCTCTCCACCTGCTCCCATGCACCTCCACATGCCTCCCATCATCAGTTCCCAGTCTGGACCTGCTAAGTTTCTGGAGTGGGACACAGGAAGCATCCAGGTCTGCCCAAGAAGGGAACTGTATGCCAGACAGAGTACTACGGAGCACAGGTACAGACTGCCACCGTCAAGGTGTGGAGGAAATAGGTTGCAGAGGCATCAACCCATCTACCATTCTTCAAACCCAGCAGCTGTAGAGGCAGAAGGAGATGGACTATTTGCAGCAGCATGCTGTAATTTTTGCTTTGGCTCAGGCAAAGAAGTGATCTGCTGCTCAGTGCAGCTCCTGCATCACCTACAGCTGAAGCCAGCAGCCAGTCCTATTGTACTGTCACGCTTGTGACTGTTAGCCCAGTTCATGTTCATACTGAGGCGCATTTACGCAGCTGCGGCCTCAAAGTCAGCACTAGTGACTTCTACATTCACTTTAAGGCTAGTGCTCACTGCCAGATGTTCTCAAAGTGGCTGTGGAGTAAATGAAGTCTGGACTTACTAAAGCCTATTTATTCTGTCTCATTTAGCAAACCTCATGTTTATATGGATTTATTAGGCACTTAACTGCATGAAAGAGGAAAATATTAGCTTGTAATTTCGATTGCTCCATATGGCTTTCCGACTCAGTGGCCTCTGAAAGCACACAAATATTTTCCAGTAAACAAAGAACTAGTTCAAACTGTTGTCCATTGAAAAAGAGAGATTGAACTCAAACAGATTTTTTAAACCATTTTTTCCCCAAAAAAAAAAGGTAGAAGGGATCAAACTTTTTTTTTTTTTACCGTAATGTGACAATAGTCTTCCGTTTGGATATGTACACAAGGCAGTGACTCCTTCGGTCCTCAAGGAGCAAGTGACTTAACTAGGCAGTGAAACACAGCATTAAGCTTGCTGCTATAATAATCTTAAAAGTACAACAGCACATGGTCATCATTTTGACTCTTGCTACTAAGCAGCTTCGGTGAAGACTGAATCAGAGATTTCTTGCATGTGAGCATTCTCCAGACTGAATTCAGGTGCAGAACTATTAGCAAGTAATTTTCCTCTGTAGGCCAAATTTATGTATATAAATATATGAGCAGCCACATGAACAGGACCCAAAGAACTCTCAATAGCAGAGAACAACTGGAAACCATAAAACCAAGTAATAACTAACCGAGTCACTGCATCAGATTAGTGACTAGGATGAATAGGCAAAAATCAATGGAGTCAAAGAAACTGTGCCCGTTTTCACCGAGAATAAGGTCTTTCATTATCACTAGGCTCCTTATTTTTTTGGTCAACAGTGACCACGGCAGTTTACTTAAAAACTGCTACTTGCTTTCAGTTTTCAAAGTTGCCCGAAAGCGTTTTAGCATGTTGTCAGCGCGGCTAATTTCTTCTATTTATTATGCAAATACCTTTCTAATTTTTCTTGATTTGTAGCTAGTTCTCTGCATCTCCCTTCTGACTACAGAACAGCCAAGGCACAAGCCAAAACGTCAAACTGTTTGTAGGCTGGCATACTGAATTGTGTTTTCTCAAAGAGAACTCTTGCACTTGAACTGGTATCTGTAGGTATACACACTGGACTGTACTGTCTCCTCCACTCCCAAAGTTTTTGTGTCCCCCTCTCGATATACCTTGAAATTTTCTTTTTAAACCACTGAAAGTAGTCCAAGAAGAGACCCAGAAAGTCAGACTCTGTCCATGCTTGAAATAAAATTACTCTTAATAATTTAGAGAAGTGTGAGAAGCTGGGTGTTGTCTATTCTGTTTTTTTAAATAATCATTTATTTACTTTGGGAGGTCTTTCAGATTTAGCAATCACTGCCAATATAAGAATCATATACCAATATGGAAATTGAGATGAAAGTATGAAGTGTTAAATTTTATTCAGAGACTATTCATTGTATTGTAACTAGGGGATCACAATCTACGCAGAACTCCTCTGGAAATGGATCCACAAGTGACTTGAATTTAGGCAGACATAGGGGAAAAAAAAATACATTTGAAAGGGAAAACCCTCAGAATTCCCTCACTTTTGATAGCTACAGTTAACCACCTCATTGTTTCTCAGCATTTATTTTGCACCTTAGTAGACCATATTACCCTTTCAGAGTGCAATTTCTGTACATGAAATACTCAATGATTGATAGGATAAGCTGTTACAGTTAATCATAACAGTGGGTTTAATAATAAAAATCAGATTTGGAAAAGTTATTAACTTGATACTCTGGGAGTGAGGAAATTACAAAAGAAATTGTGTATTATTATAAGCATTATGGCTTACAGAATATTTAGCAAGCCAATATATTAACACTGGCATTAGTGTCTGCTGAGCAGACTCTGCTATCCCCTAGGAATGGATTTCTGTATCTGCTCTTAATACCACAGGGCATCTGTCCAAAGCTGTGTACTAGGAACAGTATGTGCATTTTTGCATCTCTAAGAATTTTGAAAAATCTTCTATACGTCAAAAACTTCCTTCCTAAATGATTTCAATCAAATGGTTCCATTTATATTTTTCTGGTTCATTTCTGGTTTATTTTTAACAAAGGAATTTGATATTTCATGACAACCTTGCTCATCACATAATTGAGGCAAGCTGCCTCTTTCTTCTCCCAACTGTTTTCAGTGAAAAACAGGGTCTCTAAATCAACTTCTGTGTGAAAGAGTTGCTTGTTAAAAATGGCTTTTTTTTAAAGGAAGCTTCTAGATCCAAGGCAAAACAGTAATAATTTTTCTTCTTCTTCTTCTTTTTTTTTTTTTTTTTTTTACAGGAGACAGAATTTCCTGCCCCCTCAAAGAAAATTTTCAAAACTCATTGCAGCATTAATATCTTAACACTGGATGGAGAGAGATCTTATTTCTCTGGAAATACTTTTTTCAGTGGATGAGATGTTTAGAACAAAATAAGAAATTATATTGACAAAGAAAACAGTGAAATTCTAGAACACATCTTCCCACTTCCATTTAAAACAAACAAGGCAAGTTTCTTTTGTATAGTGGCATTTTCTGTTGAGAAACACTGCTGAATGAAAATAATTAACTTCCCACCAGGTGACATACATTTAATATTTTCAATACAGAAAACACAAGAGGGGCTCGAATATGACCTGCTTGATGAGTGATACAGTTGTCCCCACTCAGAGCTTCTTTATGTCCAGTTTCTTCCCATAACTGCTGATTTGTCAGGCAGCATAATTACCAGCAAAGCAGAATGGCACCGAGGCACTGCAGACACACTTATCTCTGTATATTGGGAGCAGTATTTCCTCTCCCTCCTAAACTGCTCCCCTCAGAAGAACATCTTATGTTCACATCCATTTCTCACAGATAAACCATTACTGGTAATATTTAAACCTCTTCTTAGGTTGCTGTATTATTCTTAAACCAGTCTCTGAGCTTTATGATTTATAAGTCTTACATATATTATACATCAGCATATTAACGTAAGATTTTTCACATTGTCCTTGGCATTACGTCAAGATTAAGCATCACACACAACCGTGAGAGAAGGCTGATATATGGAGCATAAGGTTGGCGTAACTCTACAGTTTCGCATATTGCCTTTTTATTTTAGAAGACTGTCACCATGAGGAACACTCATTCAGTTATTTATCATTTTTCCCCTTTCAGAGATTACAGCAAACTGGGATCTTTACCATGGACTATGAATCATATAAAGCTATGCTACATTCTGGAAAGTCCTTGATCTCATACCGGTGCAGATCAAACACTTGAATCCTATTGTCAAAGCAGGGAAAAAGTCTGCCTTCACAGCATTGCAAAGCTCGTGACTTCATCTTGGAGCTTGTGATCAGCTCTCAGTCTTGTGATTACCAAAAAGTTCCAGCTTCCACTTTAAAAAGTCAGTGTCTAGTTTCACTGTCCTTAGCGAGAACAGCATAATCCTATGGTACCCTTAAATCACAGATGGTTCAAAGACTAAGCCACAGGAGGCAATATTTAACACTTTGTGGGAAAAAGACTTCTTTTCACTGTACTTCGGAGATAAAAATCCTTTATTATTGCTGTTTCTGCTTTGTGGAAAATATATCTACCCAGAAAACTGATGTTAGAAGTCACATTTTGAAATATTGAAAGCTATTCTGTATTCCAAAAGCTAATTGTAATTTTTTTTTGTCTTACAGTTCCTCCATGGTTTTTCACTACTCAGTGTTCTGATAAGTCACAGCCAACAGTATTTAAGACGGACTTAAAATGGTAGTTAAAATTTTTAAACTACTGCTCTCCCATCTACAGCAGAATAAAAGATGGATGCATTTTCAATTTTGCAATAGTCACTACACAAATGCTAAATTTTGTGTCACTAAGTTGCAACGAAGCCTTAATTTGAGATCTTGTAGTACCCAGAAACTGTAGCTTTTAGAAAATAAGTTGTTCCTTTATGAAAGGGAGCAGCCTGCAGATTAAAATAAAAACAGATGATGCGTCAAGTGGCATTTATTTCCTTCCCTTTTCTCATGTTTTGAACTCAAATCATTGATGTAAACTATACTTACAGTTATTGGAATGGACTTAATCAAGCAAGTCTATCACTGAGGATTTCACTGACCAGTAATGACAGGAGCAGCCTTAAACAGCATAACAATTGGGCTTCCTCTGCTCTGAGATCACATAGACTTGGAAATTATCTTTTCCTTTATACCCATGGTTTTGAAGATCTAATGTTCTCATAGACAATAATTTAGAAAAAATCTGACTTTTTGATTCTTTGCATGATTCACTCTTGTATTTACGTTAATACAATTCTCTCTACAACACTTCAGCAAAAGGCATTAGAACATCACATTTACCATACATTTAAAATTGTCACTGTTTGAAGCTTATGTGGCAGAAGGGATAAAATTAATTCTTCTCTTCCTTTAAAAAAACCCGAACAAACAGAATTAAAAGAATTCCCTCCAGCTGCTTCCAATCCAAAGTCCATTTGTAAAGTTCAGTAATTCAGATTCAGTTTAGCACCAAAACTGATACATGGCCACACTGATGCTGTATAAAACTCTTAGAATAACAAACTTCTTTTTAACTCTATTGTACTAAACTAGACTGTAAAAAAAAAAAGTTCAAGACAGTTCCAGATAAAGCTAGCATTCCAGGCCTGCTAAAAATACATACATGAAGGAAATTAGATATTAGACATTGGTAGCAAGTAGTCTGGTCTCTAAACTAGTTCAGGGGATGACTCAGTCAAAAGTACAAAAACTGACAGATTTATACTGCACAGATCAGTTGAAAAGCTTTATGCTTACAGTAACAGTTTGTATGTATCTATGCCCTAGTATTATTTCTAAAGTGCTTTTGCAAGACTTCCCCATGCAGAAATTCCTCTTCTACCTTTAAAACAAAAAAGAGCAGATCACGACCAGAAAGCAAGGAGTATTCCAACCAGCTGAAAACACAGAGGGGAAGTAAAAATGGGATTACACAAATTACAGTCTAACCAGGGGTCTGGGATTAGAAACAGGGAGAAAGCTCCAAATCTCCAACTATGTATCTTTTGATCTCATCACCACAATTCCTCCCACCTCCCTTAAGATCTTGCCCTAAAAAATGAAATACAATAATGATGTCATGGACAAAATGCATATTTACTTCAAAAGCCTCAATACAGCCTTCACATAAACAGTTCCTGCGGAGACTACTGGAAATTCCACTGTTACAACTAGGAAGGAAATGCCAATATCGGACTCTCCAGTACCACACCCAGTAACTTTCAAGGTCCCCAATGTTTTGCCCAACTTCTCCTAAGGACAGAACCATCTCTTTCCACTTCCTATCATGAGTGAACAGCCACATGAACAGGCATTTTAAGGTAGCCAAAACAATTAATTCTAACTTCTTGAGAACAAGCACCTTGTTTCAGAGACAAGGAAGCTTCAAGGTAACTAACTCTGCTTTAGCAGTGACACTAGAAGTGGCAGGAACGCCCCTTCAACACGAAGGAAGAGGAGAAAGGGAAAGGAGGGTTCGGAAGAGTATCATTGTCACTTCAAAAGTAGCCCATGTCATCTCTAAAGAAATGCAGCTGTGGTGCAAGGTGAGAGGTATGGAGCAGTTAAGCTGTTCACCCAGTATGGTAATTTTTTCTTCTTACTCATGGCCTAGCGTAAAAGGAACACAGCTGTCTTGCATCCTAATGGTTTTGTTTGGCTTTGCACTGGATAAAAGAGGTAGTGGATCTTAAAAGGAAAATTGTGTTAGATGTACTGTCCAAGGTAACATGTAAGGCTAGCAGGACTGAAACTCAGCCAGCTGTTTCTTTATAGCTATTCTGAGCTGCAAATGCCACAGCAGAGAGCACTCTAGGCCTACAGGATGCACTATATGTCCCCAAATCATCCACCGTCAAAGTCTTCCTTCTGCCATCTGCAAGCCTTCCCCCAAGCTCAGTGGTGCTGCACTTCCACCTCCCCTGAAGTAGAGGTTTCAGCCATCTGCAGTGGAATTAACAGGAGTGAAGAGATTCTCTCTTCACACAATCGTCTCCGAAGCTCTAGTCTGCCAGAAGCACTGATCTTGTTTCCATAAAGGGGACTGCTGAGTTGAAGCTCCTGAAGAGATAGTGACAATCAAATAATTCCCACCTTGAAAGCCTGAGCAGTTGAGCCTAGCAGCTATGGCAAGACCCAACACCTCCCTGCATCAGCCCTGGTTGTAACACAAGACCTATGAAGGTGCTTTTATACTTGGTCACAGAATAAATCCGTAACAAGAAGCTGAATCGTTGCCCTTTCAATACAGCTCTGATTCAGCTTCAGTTCCAGATAAAACCATCCTGTTTAGTTCCGGTATTACAATTCTTTCATGGGTAAGAAGCAGGTTAAAAAGGCATCTGCTTATGGGTTCTGTGACTTCCAGTCAGTTTACGGGAAAATACAACATGGGCCTCCTCTCAGGAACCAGCAATCCTTCCTGAAGAACATTAGGTTTTAGTCAAACTGCTACTTAAAGCATGTAACAGGGTTTTGGTTTAGATCAGTTTGGGGTTCATATTATTAGATACTTCAAAACAAGAGGTCAGACTCAAGATGTGGTTCTACAGGCATTTCCACCACACCTGTCCTCCACCACAGCTGTCCCCTCCACTTCTCCAGGATCTGCTGCCATATCTATGACCCATCAAGAAGAATCAGATGGGGAGGATCCATAAGCACTAGACACAGCAGCATCACCATGACTTCCTTACACTTCCCAAGCTGCTCAGCAATATGATCCAGTCTAAACAAGACAGCCATAGCAGGCAATCTGTATGCTGGAGAAAACAGCTCTGTAGGAATCCACACCTTAAATCAGGCATTATTTTGAGGGCATGAATTTATCAGCTGGGGATCCTCATCCTGCATTACATACCTAATTTTTTTTTTTTCCAAAATACAACTGCTTTGTCTATCCCTGGTATTGCGGGTCCTGTTGTTTATCCAGCCCAGGTACAAGGAAGACCTGTGTCCTGAAGCCCTCAGGTACAGCACAGTACAGGAATTAACCGGTAGCCAGGAAGGCTGCCCGAGCACACTAGTGGTCTGGCTGCTTGGAAGAAGAGATATGAGCAGGAACATCAAGCCCCTGGCTGTTCTACCTGTATCTACAGGATGTTCTTTCTGCTTTTCTCCACTAGCCTTTTTTTTGTGGAAAGGCTGTGTCTGAAACTGTATCCTCAGGCATGACTTTTGCCAGAAAACTACTGCCATCACTTTTTTTCTGCCACTTGCATATTTTTTTTATTCCCCTTCACCAAATTCTATACTCAGAATCCAACTCTTCCCTCCAAGCTAGAGTCAAAAGTACCATCCACCACCATGACCATGCATGTGGCAGTGGCAAACAATGCTTCAGCTACTCTACTTTTCCCTTTAAAACATGTGCTCGAGATTCCCGAGTTTCCTACTCTTGAGGTTCTGCATAAGACTTCCAGTATTATTGGGGGTTTTGTTGTTTGTGGTTTTTTTTTTTTAAAAAAAAAAAAGCAGGGAGGAGGAAAAAAATCTTGCTCAGACTGCAATTTTACTGGTCCAAAAGTTACGTACAGTTTGCTGTTGATACTAAAGCAAGCAAGGTCTGTTTTTCTAAACCTCTCACTTAGCATTAATTTCCTCTTGATCTAGCTTTTATCAGACAAAACAGAAATAAGGAGTTTAACTTCTTAAGTTTAAAGGGGCAAGAAGTATTTCTTACCATCCTATGCTTGCCTGCCTTTATTCTTGTCCCTTTTTGTTTAGCCCTGTAGCTGCATCTTATCCTGGCCTCAACCATCCTTTCTTTGACCCCATTTCCTTTTACAGCTACTCCTGCGTAAATCAGATTTCTCCTGAATAGCTTCTGTTAATCTGACAGCTCAGCAGGGACTAACCCCGTCACTTCCTGCCTAAAGATAAATATCTGCCATAGCATAAAAACTGAACAGAGAAGCAATGGATGCTCTAGGTTAACAGCTATCTTTGTAACATTGAGGGGGTGGGGACACAGGGGAAGAGAAAAAGCACCTCTAACTGTATCTTTACCACCAAAACAATAGCTTTGCAATATGCACAAGAGATCAACCGTGTCTACTTATCCCCTAGACATTAGAACTGATGAATGTGGTGAGCAGTTTCTTCTTATAGCCAGTGTGGATCATGACCATTTAACTCTTGACTTTTTTTTCATATTGACCATTATTACTCCATTTTACACTCTCAATAAGGCATTCAACCAGCTATCATTGCCTGAACAGTAATAATCTTGAAAGGTTACAACCCTCATGTTAAGGGGCAATAACCCAACAAAGAAAATTCAACATAGTACATAACCTCTTCTCCCCTACATATACGTCCACTTCCAAGTCTAGCAGAAGAGATTCACACCTTCATTTCTTCCCCATTCTCTGCTCTTGATGCACTCTCCAGGAGGTCAGTTTACTGGGGACAGAAGCAGGACACGAGAAGATGACAGTGCTTGCAGGTATTTCAGGGTGGGGGCTTGCCCTGTTAAACCCAACTGGCTTGTACGCCATATCACATCACAGGTGCCACACAGCTCATGCTTACATTCAATTTCTTAAAGTTGTCAGCCGGAAGGTATCAAGAGAAAACAGAAGGAAGCCTAAATTTATTATGTTCAAATGATCACACCTTAAGACACGTCCAAGCCTGACACATGATTTGGGAATGACAGGAGCAGATGCTGTAAAATACATTTAAAGAACAACACATAATTGTGATACCTCATAGCAACTTCTCTCCTACTGGATGCATTTGCTATAAGTCCTCCTGCGTTTTCATTTCCCAGGCAGGTAATGGGATGCCTTACTTTCCAGTGGAGTATCTGCGCCACCAGCTAGCCTCCACCAACTAAGCAACAGGGAGCTAGCAACTTCAAATGACAGTGATGCCTGAAAGAAGCACCCCATCAAGAAACCCAGGAGGCGATTATTGATCCTGCGTTTGCACAAACACACACTGACTCCAGTCTCAAACGAGAGAGCAGGAAGAGACGTCAGCTGCTTAGGTTCTGGCTGGTCACTGGGTACCAAATGTTTCTGGGCTTGCTCCACGAGTTGAGTCTTTTCTACACTGTTCTCACACCCAAACCCACACAGGTACTGAGAATCAGGCTGGCCTGGCCTAGAGAGACATGGGAGAAGCAAAACAGCAATAAACAGTGACATCCACAAACACTGGTGGGCCTGCTGGTTTACAAGCAAATGCTGAAAACGATTGAGACATGCCATCACACACAGATGAGGAGTCACTGGTGACAACTGAGCAGAGGTTTAGAGACTGAGGGACACCTTGCCCCCACCACAGCAGCCTCCAGTGGGCCCTGCCAACCCACAGACACAGCCTGAGGTCAGTTCTCAAAATATGCATTTGCAGATGCCACGCACTGAAGATGACAGTGCCAGCTTCAAGTTTGGTTTGAAATCCAATTCTTTGTTCTTATCTTTGCGGGCTTCAATGTCTCCCTTTCTAAGCTTATATCCTAGAGGGAAGAATCAGCATCTTCTATCACTAGAAAAGATGGTCAGAGTCTTGGTTTCCTCTTGGCTGGTTGCAATTCTAAGGGAGACCACTGTGAAAACATATCATGTAGAAAAATAGAGCTTCTGAGCTAAGCATCAGAGATAACAAAAGTGGCTTCAGGGGTAATGCACACCCGTATATCTTCTCAGTAGCAAGCTGATGATTTTGCTGACAGTTGAGCTGTACATGACCATTTGAAGGAGACTGCAGTCTTGTCTTGGGCTCAAATTCCCTCCCATCCCACTATTTCTCCAAGAAACCACAAAATACAACCTAATGCAGCAGCCTCCCAGAGAAATCAGGTGATTTCTGCCTATGAACTCCTGTCTTTGCTATAGAAGAGGCTCCATTTTTTTTTTAGACTTTTGGGCAACTGTCATACTGTTATGTTACCAACTGCAAATATAAAGATACAGCAAGGACTAGGTACTAGTTTATCATGGAGTTAGTTTGGCTGGAAAGTTTACATCACATTTTCATCTTGGAAAAGCTGATGTGCCTTTGTTACTCAAGAAAGGAAGCATGTCAACAGTAGTCTCAAGTCTATGGAGAAGTTGTTTAAGCACTTATTGGCATCCTGTCCCTTAAGAGCTCTCATTTTAGGGTTGCATCATGTTTGGAAATGAGAGAAGGTAGAAATTCAAGAGAAGAGCCTCCTCCCTCTGTTCTTCAACCCACTGCAGCAATAACATAGCACTAGGAATGTGCTGCTTGGGAAAAAAGAAAATTACATACAGTCTTAAAGAGAAAGATCTACACCAATCTCCTAGACTCAAACACTTCGACTCTGGAAAACTTCATTCCCGGATGCTAACTTTACAGCCTTGTTCTAGGTATGCATCTAGTTTAACCCAGCCTATCTTACCGTTCGGGAAATGCTAACAACCTCAAGGAGCTAACTGCCAGGACACTTTTTTCTAGATATAGATCCTTCATTTTCCATTGCTCAATTTATTTTTAACTAAATCCTCCAAGTTATTACCTTGATCTTGGCTGCTCCTTGAGCAATCCTTTTCCTCTGTTTGGATGCTAATGCCTTTCAGAGAGTCTGTAAATGGTTATTAAACATTTCACCTTCTCCCTGATCAGATTAAGTCAAGATTCCAGGTTTGTCTGTTCAGTACCTGCTAAGGAGAAAAGCAGGGTAGAAAGCATCGAGGCTCTATGGAGAAATGGAGGAACACATTTAACTGAAGGGGTCAAGACAAGGGATTGTAGAGTAATGAACACAGCAGAAAGACCAGATTTGTTTAATGCTGCACCACTACCCGAGAGCAATTCTGCCTCACGAATTTCAGTTAGAAGAAGCTACGAAGGTAAATTTGTTGAGTTTATTAAACTACAAGACCAGAATCAAAGGAAAAATCAGAAAGAGGAACAGCAAACAAATGTCACAGTACTCAAGCTATTACTACAAACAATCATAGAGAATTTTGTGTCTCTAAAATGCTTTGCACACAGTAGTTCAGTAGCACAAGCCCTGCTTCTCAGTAGCTACAAAGGCTCTGCACACTGCAAGAACCTGAACATCAGCTAGCCATAATGCAGACTCATGAATGAAGCAGCCTTTACGACCCAGTTCTGCACTTCTTTCCCCTCCCTTGCACTGCACTAGGCAGGGTAGCCTTAGGAAGTCACATATGCAACAGAAAATCATTTGCTTCCTCCCTTAATATGCTCTCACATCCATTTCTATAATCTTTACTATTTCCCTTGCCTCTTCTGTCTGTGATGCATACATCTTACTATGGTTATCAAGAAATTCAAAGGAGCACTGAAGCAAGCCTCATGACAACTGCAAACAGATTAAAATTGTCGAGCAGGAACCAAGAGCTAAACAATTTGACCTTAACATTATTCATTTCAGAAGAGTGAGACAACTCTGAGGCAGACCCGCAAAGCAACAGGTTAAGCAAACACTGGGTGTGATTTCTCAGCTGTTGGTTATATGTCAGTGTTTGAATTAATTTGCCTGACAAAAGCCACTTATATACAACAGTAATCAAGCAAGGTCAAAATGACATCTGGCCCTCTCTGAGCAGCTGGTTGCTCCTCTAACCCCTTTGCTCACTGTGCTATGCACAACAGCTTTGGTCTCAGCCACTTGGATAATCAGCTAAGCTATTCTGAGCTACAGAGCTTCACATGGAAGCAGAATCTGGCCTCAAGCTTTTAAAATACACCTGCAGCTGACTGAATGCAAGACTCAGGCAATGAGCACTATTGGAGCCTACTTTCATCAAGGAAAGCTGGAACATCTAGAGACACGAGGCAAACTGAGACCCAACCACAAATCTCAGCAGAAATCCAGTAGGATTACAATTGTGTAATTGTCATCACAAGTTAACACATGGCAAAACAACCTAACAAAAATTTACCTGTTTCACCCCCTAGCACAAACATTTCTTCAGAGTTTGAAAAGGACCCCAAACCTCTCTGCACTGAAGAGGCACTTCAGCATCTCTTTCTGCAGGGCTGAGCCTTCACTAAACAGAATGAGGGACGGAGGGTTCTGAGCCAGTACACCTTGAAGTCAGAGGAACATCTGGGTGGTAGGTACCTCGTCCAAGGCATGCACACATGAGCAGGGTGAGACTAGTTATGCAACTTCATTCTGCTGCCGATGACTGCAGAATTAAAAACTTAAAATCAGAGCATCTAACCTCATCTGTAACATACTTTCTCCTATCAGACTTTACCACCTTTTGGTTGCTTATTAACATCTCAGTTCATTCAGCCTAAAGATTTAAAGTTTTGACTTTTTGCTTCATATGCAGAGACAATTTCAGACTGTGTTAACCTAAAGATGCTTTTCCAGCCTGTTTTCCCACATCTGCCTGGCTCAGAAGTGGCAGGACACCTCTCACATGAGACACTCTGGGAACAGCTAACAGGAGAATTAGCCAGAAAAATCTATATGGAAAAGACAGATGTTTATATTGAAGATGACCTGCTGCTAATCACAGCTATTACAGCACTGAAAGCTATCAGTACAAGTCTATGTTTAATGGAATAACATGTTATGGTACAATGCATCCTAAAATAAGATACCAAGGCCTGATCTGACCCAATTCCCAGAAACTGTACTTTATTAACAAGTGTTATTAACTTCAGTGTGATTAGTCACACAGACAATGTTATCCACAGGCAAGTCCTAATTCAGTAACCTCTATAACATGACTAAAGTTCGGCTATGTCAGTAGTCAGCACTATTTAGGATGACTCCGGTCACTCTAAATATGATACCCACTTTGCCTTATAGCATTAGAGGCTTTTAAACCATATGTAAAGTGATCTCATCATGTGCTGCTTTGTAACTTACTGCTCAAGCAGGTATTGCTAAACAGGAGTGTTATGTAATCTGTTACATAGTACACAGTACTCCATAGTACTCTACCATACATAGAGCTCCACTCTAATTACAGCAGCAGTTTGCTGTGTAAATCCTTGTACAGGCAATAAAATGTAAAGTATACTGGACACAGGAATTTAAGAGTTGCAAATAATGTATTGCATAGTCAATTACAGATGCTACCAAGTAAGTTACTTTGATTTTGAAACGGTCAGAGAAGCTTCTGATGTTCAGCATGCAGATGGCCACTACAGAAACATCCCTCTGTCATTTGACTTCTTCGTCACTGGGCAGTGACAGATCTGATAAGACTGAGATAGAGCAATATGTAAAAGGATGAGAGGGGAGAGGCACGCAAGTCTGAACTGGATCACCGCCAGTTAGAGTTGTGCCGATTCATACCAGCAGAGATTTGGTCTTGTAAATGTGCACACAATATATTCCTCAGAATATAACTCTCCCCAGATTAAGAATTCAGGTCTGGTGTTAAAGCCTTCTTGCCCTCACGGAGGTCACAGTTTCATCCTTAAGAGAGGGGCAGGGGGAGACAGGGAAAAGATGCATGGGCCATATTTCTTCCTATTTCGGTTGCCTTTTTTTGGTCTTTGAAAGTGTTTCGTATCTCATTCTCCCTCGGCTGATTCCTTGTGCCAAGGTGGAATAGATAAATCAACATTCCCATGCTTCAGACAAGCCAAAGCTTTACTGTTGTGGCTATATTGTGGGTATCTGAAATACTATACTTTACCCAAAGCCATTGAGTAAAACCACCTAAGCAAAAGCCCAGAAAAATTCACTACTGAAAGCAGGTCACCTGAATATACCTTCTGATGCATGCTGAAGTTCTGCATAAACTTGTCTGTTTGCCCTAGCTCCGAGGAAAATCCTTTGCTCAGAGCAGAGTGCCAGCACCACGAGGAATTTGCTGCTCATCCATGGAGCTGTTACTCCTTGGATGACTCACATTCAGCAAGGAGACCTATGCGGTATAGAACACATTGCTCTTGTCACCTATATATACACTTCCTTTGCAGCAGACCATGGACGTCTTCAGCTAAGTGAAATTAGCAGACACCCCTGCATAAGTTCCCACCAGTTGTGGTAAGTAGGAAGTAGATAGCATATACACATCTGTCTCCTCAGGAGACAGTGAGGATACAAGCCCATCCAGGAAAGAGTCCTATCTGTCACTTGGTCTCTGTCACCTATAAGAAGGAACCGGAGTCTGAGTTGAATCCGTTCCCAGATTCAAGTCTCATAACTCTTTGGCTAACATTCTGTCCCTTGCAGCGGGCTACAACAAAGAATAAACATCTGCTAAAAAAAAAATTCAGGGTCCTCAAACAGAAGTCTGGACTCATTGGTGCTGCCAAAGCCTGAGGTGATTTCATCAATATCCTAGACTCCACTACACAAATTTGCTTTATTATCTCTTTGTATGGAATAAAACAACCTAAAGTACCACCACCCCAGGTGCCACTAAGTTCTGCAAACAGTTCCACAAACTGTCTTTGCTGCTGAGGACAGTCTTGCCCTTCACACCGAATACCTTTTTTGCCCCCCTAAGATGGGCTTTCTTCGCCCAATTCATTTTGATTATCAGATTCACACTGAGGCCCTACAAACTGTCACATTGGCAGAACCCAGCAAGAGTGCTACAGGAGAGGAGCAGGCATTACTTGGACTAGCTTTGCCAACCAAAAACACATTATTACTACACCTCTCAGCTGAACAGATATAGTCTATTTAGCTCCTTGAAGAAATCATGTCTCCCACCCAAGACAAATCAAGGTTAAATTACCTTCAACTTGTATGTGGTCATTTTGCTTCTGAAGTACAAAAATCATACAATGTATTCCCTTCCCATCTCCAGGTGGAATTTGCTCCTATACTAAACCCAGCTCAAAATCTTCCATCACTCAGATTAGTGTGTGAGTCTAGACTTCCAAGCAGTGCAAAGACTTCAGCAGCAAGTAGCAATACAAAGGGTTGCACCTAATGAATTAGGATCCAACTCAGTTAACAATTCTCTGTAGACACACTAGAAATACCATAGATGAAAGCCAAGGAGAGAGACAGTTTGGGGAAGGTCTTGCTGGACCTTTGCTATGATTAACGGGAAATTTGCTCATTTTACTTAGGGATAAAAGCAGCAAGAGGCAAGCTATTTCATTGTATGCATTAGGTGACTAGAAAGAATGGGTGCACTGGAAGGCAGACCATGCTGGGAGGTACTTCACCTGCAGGTCTGTACACAGAAATTCAGATGAGACATGTGCTAGCTGCAATGGTGCAGACTGCAGCACATAGACGATAGTCTGTGTTATCCCCTCACTGATCTATGGTCAGCTTGCTTTGACTATTTTGTCACACTGCTGTTGCTATCTTGCACTATGCATAGCCGAAGTATATTAAGATGGGTATCTGATGAGTCCTCCCAGTGCAATATCCAGGAGGAAATGGAAAATTTCATCTCCATAGGCACAAGGGGGACAGATCAAGGGCAACTTCCACCAGCTCTCTTTTTGCCTTAGAAGAAATAATTACCCTCACTTCTCCCAGCCACTTTATGTGCAGTAGCCCTATGTTTGAAGGGACACGCACACAAAAGCAGGGTACAGCAAGCATGCAAGTAAGGGGTATAAGGAAAGCAGGCTAAAATATGCCCCAACACCCCACACCAATCATCACCCAGTCCACGCTTTTGTGAAAATCTTTGTTATTTGAAAGTAGCTGCCAAACTTTTTGAACAAACAGTTTTTAGCCTGAAGAGATCACAGACTGTTTGCTGCCTTTTATTTGTGGGTGGATGCATTATTACTTCTCCACAGCTGAACGACAATGTTTTTTGAAAAAGTAATTACAAAATGGGAGAATTGCAAATACTTGTCTTAGCGTAAATTGCTTTGTTTGCCTGAGAGGAAAGGTGTTTATATGAAGAACAATCCCTCCTGTACAGACATCCTCAGAGACAACACACATTCACAAAGGTAGTTGACTTCCCACAGCAGTTCATGAGTGAGCGTGAGCACAGGCAGCTCACTGCCCTCCAGTGAGATTAACTGATCTCTTTCTCGGTGCTCATCTCCACCCAGAAGCTGGCATTCTCAGGTCTGCAGTAAGTGATCCACCACCAGCCATTTGTCTTGCTGTCATGCGCATTAAATTAAGCATGTTTTATTTCTTACCATTTACCTCGCCTTTATGCGTCACTGGAAAACAGAAGTGTACTGTTTGGGAAAATTACTCCTCCACATAATTTGAAAACTTGTGGTTGGACATAACACATTATAAGGAAAGCAGATCCAAAGGTCAGTGCTCCTACAAGTACTCCCTTCCATCACCCCAGGAGCTATAATTTGGCAGTGCAGGCTGGGCTTTTATGTTGGCATCATTCACAGTCCTGCACAGGGTCCCCGACCCCTTCCTGCAACAGCTCCCCAGCTGTGGAGACACACGCCACATGCTTTCATTGCCAAGATCTTGCACAACTTACTTGCAAGACTTTAGGGCAGACTCTGCTGCCTGCTTCGGGCTTTGGCTGGGGAGGAAGGGAAAGTAAACGCTCCCATTTTAGCTTCAGATTATTTTAAATACACGATGACAGATGCTCCGCAGTGGGAAGGGCCTCTGGCTGCTTCTGCAGCATGAGTGCACACATGCACATAACTGCAGGAGATGGGGAGAAGAGCTCCGCACATGTTCTTGCCCAGCCAGGTGACCCAGCAGCATCCTGAACAGCAGTGACACAATGTGGGCTCCAAATTAGGTGCCTCCTATCTCTAGGTCACAGGTTTCTACCATAAACATGGTATGTTAAAAATCCCACAGGAAACAATTTAACATGAAAGTAACTGAAAGCTGTCTCTCTTCTTGCTATTTGTCTCCTTGTCCTCAGTGCTAAATGCCTGGGTTCGCCTCAGCATGGCAACACTTTCTGCCAGACTTCAAGGAGGAGCAATGGATGCTTCTGATGCAGGGAACTGTACTGTCTCTCTTCTGTGAGCTACCATAGCTCAGTCTGAATTGGATCTAAATCCTCAAATCTGGGGAAAGAAATATTTGCAAGCAGATCTAAGCATCACAGCCCAGACCAGCCTGGGAAAGGGGAGTGACTATCTTTGTCACTGTTTTGACTGCCGGAGTGCTGAACTTTGCAATGCAAGCCTATCTTCAAGACTCCACAGCACCAATGCCTTCCATTGACTCTTACTTCCTCTAAAATCCAAGCCAATACAATTTGTCCAGTACTACTGGAAGCAAGGAGACACCAAAGAATTATATCATATCAAACCAGTGTCACACTTCAGCATGCCACTGCATTAAAGAGGATTTCCCACAGCTAGAGGATACTGCCAGTTTAAGTCTACAATCACTTTTCTACCCATTAGTCAGCCCAGAGTACAGTTAGTCTCAAGAAACCTTGCTTGACATAGGACAAGATCGAAGATCAGAACAGGAATTGCTAGAAATCAGCATTTCTGAAAAACGCTTGGACTTTGCTACACCAGGATGTTCCTGCTGAAGAGATGCCCACTGACAACAAGCACTGATGAGAAGACAGATCTTCACGGGGTATGGTCTGATCTTTCCCACAGGAAAGCTCCCTTCCTATCTCAGGAGCTGTGATAACTGTTCCCTATTGCCTACAGAAATAGCCAGGCACATCCCAATGTTATTTCACCAAAGATCTTAGTACAGGCTAAATCACTCTGCAGGTACACAGTTAGCCCTCACCAATGAATCAAGGAAGACCTAACGAGTAACAGATACCCGATTCCTGTAGCCAGCAGTGGCGATTGTGATTTTTGCAACAGTAGTAACACAGACTTCAGTCACTTGGAAACTGCAAAATCAAAGGAAAGAATGAGAAGGCCCCGAAAGAAAGGAAAACATTCATTTTTTAATTTTCTGGCTTTTTTGAGGTATGGATCTTGCTGTCATTTATAACCCCATATGTAGCTTTAAAAAAACCACACACAACAAAGGGCGCTAAAAAAAAAGAAACAGGACACAACCAGCACAACCCTATACACCTACCAACCTATAAAACTCTGCTGAAAGCCACTCTTTCACTTCAGACCTTTGTCCCAGATCCCTAAGCTTTTCTTCAGTTGTTTTTCCAGCCCCAGAAACATTTTGAGGTGTAGACCCTGAGCACACAGTCTCTCTACACTCCTGAAATCCATTTGTCACCTACACAAGACAGCCACACATATTTTTCTAAACCTCTCACACTGCAGAAGAACAGCAGCTCCATGCCTGCATAAATTTCCTTCAGACAGGACTGGGGAGGCCCCTTCATTAGCCATCCAAGTTATCTCTAAGAGACCCACTATTTTGCTGACATTGAAGATCTGTACCCATAAACCCCCTACACACCAAGAGATGCTTGGATTACACCCTGTAAAACCGAAATTATTACCTTGTCAAATTAGAAACGGATCCCACCCCTGCCAAAAGCAACTACCAAAACCTACGAGTAAAATATTTCTGCTCTCCTTCCTTTTCTTCCTTGCTAAAGGACTCCCAAGCAGATACAGCAAAGCAAATGCATTTCAAGAACAAATTCAAAGCATATACACATCAGAGGGCTAAAAGCAAAAAGCAGACCCTCTCTGGGACATCTTGCTTCTGTTCTCTCAGGCCCAAATTCCACAAACACACACACACCTGTACTTAACTTTAGTACAGAAACCAGCAGGTTTCTGTAGCACACTCATGGAAACTAGGGTAAGGACACTCCCATCTGCAGAATCAGGGCCCAAGGCCATGGCCTCTCAAAGGCATGTAGGCTAGGAAGTATTGCCGTCCACAAGACGGAAGTCAGCAGAATAAGGTCACACAATTGGAGTAGAAACTGCAGGAAAAACATCTGTTGGTAAAGGGCAACGCCACAGCGGATGGATCTGCAAGACCAGTTTAATTTGGTTCTCTACTTCAGGGAAGAAACTGCAGTCTGAAGAGCTTTCCATTTCTATCTGCACCCACCTAGGACACTTAAACAAGTGTTGGTATGGAACAGTACATGTTACAGCAAAAAAGCCAAAGGGTTAAGCCCCTAATCACACAAATGGGCACTAGTGGAGGACAAGCATTCAAACTGGGAATGCTCAAGGCTTGCGTTCTCTATCTCAGCCCAGATGAGTTGAGTAAGCAAGTGTTGTGGCCACCTTCTCACTGTTGTCAGACTGGAATATATCCAGCTACATCTTGCTTCCCAGAGGCAACCTTGCAAAAAGACTGTTTTTACAATCTGTGAGGCATCTGCTCAGCAATTAATAGCATAGCATTCATTTAGCAATATCTCCTTCCCTCACCCCACTCAGCCTGGGCTAAGCTTTGATCACTCCATAGTCTATTCATTCGTGAAAGTCATCAGGATGCAAACAAGTATTCAGAGGGGATCAAGGATCTACGCCTTCCCTGTTGTAATGATTCATATAAAGCGAGTCTCAGTAAAGATATTTTCGTGAGAAGTACCTTTCAAGAACACAAATAAAACAGTTGACTGCAACATACCAGCCTACGCAGGCTTTTGAAATGCATCAGTCTCACCTCAAGTGCCTGGCCCTGAGATATGTCAAGCGTCATTAGTAGGCTGGTTTGGGGAGTCAGTTGAACTGCTACTGCCCAATTGCTCCCTTCCCAGACAGCATGACTTAAATGGCAGGATTTTTTGCGGCTTCATCACAGCTTGAAAGTTTCATATGACAAACTACTATCTATGCAATGTTTTAGATAGTTTCACAACTGGAGTTGTATTGCTGGTCTTCCAGAAACCTGGCATAACATGCTGACAGATGGTCTACTTGGCATTCAAGGAGCCTCGCTTTTTCACATTGGTCAGATTTAGGAATTTGGACTGCCCCAGGTAGCAGCTCATTTTACTAGTTTTCTGTATTGATGCAGAGATCAAGGATCTCAGTCATGAGCAGTCTTGCTGAGTTGAGGCTGTACAAATGCAGAACAAAAAGACATCTCATGCTCTTTACTCCACTTTGAAATAGATTCAGACATTTGACAAGATCTTTCTCCCTCACAACATGCACATGGAGCAGCATAAAGAGAGATGGCCTGCAGAAATTAAGAGCTGCCATGAAACTCCCCAGATGAAGGATTGAATAGATCAGTATGCAGGCCTAGATTTGAAACAGGCATTGTGACACTGCTAAAAAGGGATGGTTCAGTGTGTTTTCTCTTCCCATCACTTAAAATCACCCACACAAACACATACATACACAGAGCAAACGCAGATTTCACTTACCATAATCCCACCACTGTCTGGTTAATTTTTAAAAGTTTTGCTCATAAAAAAAAGCATAAAAAAAAAAGTGAGTTTCAGTCTTCCCTTTTGGGTGATGATTTTACTGGTATTATTTCTACACACAGACACGCGCGCACACACACTGCTGACAACGGTTAGTTCCTCACAGTTCCGCAGAAAGCTCAGAAAACCCTTACTAACCTTGTTTTTGAGGACAAGAATAAGTGATCATGCAGATAGCAGAAAGACATAATCTGGTCAAAATATGAAATTGCAAAGCTGGGAAAACAGAACTCATGTACATGCCTACAGACATGGCTGTACACATGCCCTTGCATGCTAGTTCTTACTCACTGTCACACACACACATAATTTTTGCATTGGCTGTTGCTGTGGACCTCAGATCTGAAGAGCTGCAGAGGCCATTAGATGCCTAATCACCCATGATTAATCCAAATGGAGCTTTCCCATTCACAGGAACACTCCCTGCTTCCGAACAAGAAGAGCAGAGTGTTCTCAATTGTGTCTCAACATGCTCCATAAAGTGTGATGAAAGACAAAGAGAAATTTGTCCTGGAGAAAGACAACAGGCTACTGGTGTTTTAATAAACTTGTACATTTAGTTCTTCATGAATGCAGCCTGCTACTACCTGTGGCGAGCCACAACTGCTAACCAACACACACCTCTGGGATAGTCCTTTCACAGCTCTCAGAGCCCACTTTAACATGCCAAATACACCAAGGTTTAACTTCTCTTTGTCCATCTCACAGTCCCATCAGCTATTTCCTGGAAGTGAGACCCCAGTTTCAACAACAGGCACCAGTCACACAGAGAAAGATACATTCTGGCATGTTTGTAGCTACGTCTGCTGATCCTTGCATAAGCCTCTCGCATTAGAAACAGTAAGTCACGTACTTAAGGGTATACATAGGTGAAACTTTTTCCCTTAGACAGTCTTTCCTACTCAAGGAACAAGCTAGATGCAATGTAAGGTTTTTTTAAAACTATGTGTTATTTGAGACAGTTCACTTCTACAGTACCCAAAATTGTGCACTAGAAAGGTAGCTTGTATCTTATAGATAGGAGTGAACATCTACAGTGGGGAGAGAGAGCAGGACATGGAGGACATAGACAGAGATGACACACAAAAAAAAAACCAACCACAAACCACAGGCTCTATTCAAGCGCTCACACTGAGACACACAAAATCATCAGAAGTCACACCTAGAACCCTTAGATAACATTTCAAGCTCTTTCAATGCTTTCATGTGTGGTCTTGGTCACTCCCTACCTCAGTGTCCCCAGTTACACCATCATGAGTTTAATTCTTACTGGCTAACACTGAATGTGGATAATAGAGGTTTTCGGGGCCTATTTTCTTGTTTCAATCTAACACACTGCCCATGATTTACTAGTTGGTCTCATGCAAAAACCCTTTTTTTTTTTTTTTTTTAGAATTCCCGGAGCTCCAGCCTTGGCTTAGG
>Ga0065711_1002179_pt2 | contig 35929 bp, 26 predicted proteins | sample Hoacrofraction12_FD_59098 | JGI IMG/M metagenome (GOLD analysis project Ga0065711, IMG submission 59098) | Hoatzin crop microbial communities from Cojedes, Venezuela - Epithelial fraction 12 v2 (version 2) | ecosystem: Host-associated > Birds > Digestive system > Esophagus > Crop | place...
TCCGCTTGCTCCTAAAGCCAGCAGCACGGCGGTGCTCCCCGTTAGTGCCCGCTAGATGACGCCTGAGATTTTAACAGGAGCTGGTAACCCTGTGGGTGGGACATCTCACAGCTTCGCTCTTCGGTTTTCCGCATTTTGCACAGAAGTGTGTGCGTGGTGCAGAGAGGCCTNCAGAGCACAGAGAACTGAAAAACATCTTCACCGTTGGGTGTTTGCAAGGATTGTCAGCGTGCAGAGCTGTGTTCTGTACTTTCACACCCTGTCTCACTTGACTTGTGGAATACCAGACTCTAAAGAGACGTAGATAAAAAACTTCACTGTTTCTTCACAAGGAGAAAACACTTCAGCACTGCAAACACAGTGAGGTTGATGTGTACAACCTGAGACCAAACCGAGGAAGAAAAAGAATACTGAAAAACAACATCACCACCAGCAAACAGGTACATTACCAGTACTCTGTGTTGCAGTGCATGCCTTGCAGAAACAAACTGGATGGAGGACGGGCTCATCAGTCCCCAAGCTGGTGCCTCAGGAGTGCGTGGAGCAGCACTAAGTCAATGCCCTAGTTACAGAATAGCAAAGGACACTCCTTTTCACCTACCTGCCTTTTCTGGGTTAGCGTATTTGAGTCTTTACAGTCAAGACATGATTTTATTTTAAAAATACACAATGTAGTTTAGACTAATGGCAAATGCAGATCACAGAACTAGATTGGCTAGCCATTGTGCCCAGTTACAGCAAGATCATGTATTTAAATTATCTTTATTGGTTTATTATAGGCAAATACAATTTCTTCCTCTGGGAGCAGGTGCTCCTGCTTAATTTTTTTACTGATATTCTGAAAGCAACATTGCGAGTGTGGGTGGGGAAAATTAAAGATGTCCTACACATAGATGTGCTATGCCTGGCCAATACAGCCTTCAGTTTGTCAAAGACTAAAGGTGAAATCCTGTCACTTGAAAGTTGAAGTGTGTGTTGGCTGTGGTATGAGTCTGCAGTGAGAAATACGGCACAAATGACATGCGGCTGTTCGCTCTGATGGACCTGGGCCAGCCCATGGAGTGCTTCAAAAGAAACAGGGAAAGAGGAAAGATGGGTTTGAATCAGGATGAAGTAAGCAGTCATGATGCTAAATACAATAAACAGTCACAGGTACCATCATTTCAGGGGTGTTTTCTGAAAGACATTTCTTTCCGATATATTAGGAAGAACTGCAACTATTTTCAACTTGGCTTTCCCTGTTTTTTTCTTTTTTAACCCTGGGACTGTTGCCACTGCCAAGTCTTTCCCACCCTGGTTTCACCGGCAGTCCTCCTGGGACCTTCAGAGATGTCAGTTAGGACCACTGTTGGCCTTTAATTGAAGGATTAACTGTGCTGTTGCATTACCTAGGATGTCTTTTCTTCTTGACATGTGTGGATCATACTGAATATACCTAGAGAATTTTAGACAGCCTTAATTAACCCAATTCCACCCTCTTTGCTACCAGTTATCACTATTAATCAGTGCTTCTACGGCTGTTTACAGCCTCTTCTGTACTGTGCAAAACTCTTTCTTAATGTGAAAGCAGTAACAGGCAGGCAAGTTGCCCTATAGTCTCCAGAGGCAAAGTGTTCAGTCCCTCCTTGTGCATTGGGAAGAAATAAGAATTGGCACATCCAGTGTTTTCTCCCTTCCACAAATGCATCTGAGCAGCTCAGGTCACTGCATCGCTTTATACCTTCTGAGAACCATAAAACAATCGCAATACCCTTGCGTTCACAGTATAGACAGGCTCTGACATGTGAGCCCTCGGATCTGTCAGAAAAACTTCCCTTCTTCCCAGTGGCACATGCCTTTCTCTGCAGAAAGGCCTCAGTGAATCCAAGGATTCATGAAGGGGAGGAGATTTACAGAGCATGGCCTGAATTGCGTCTCTTTCTCCTTAGTTGGGGAGCAAGTGGATAGAAATGAGTATGAGGTGTTAGCATCCTCTCACTGTGCTCGCTGTCCTGGGATGTGACATGGCCAAAGTAACATTCCAGTCTGCAGTTGTTAAAACATGCTGACTAGTATGTTGCCTGACACAGCATGCTTTTTTTCTTTAAACAAGACCTGTAAGCAAGGTTGGTAGATATGATTTCCTCCATAATTAATTTTTTCTAATCTTCTCCTGCAGTAGCGTTTGAATGATTTTTGCCTCTGGCTAAACAGACAAGTAGAATTTCTTGGTCTCAGGGTGGCACCTAAAAAAAAGCTGGACAATAATAAGCCTGTTCCAAAAGCTCGAATTCAGTCACGCAAACCAGGAAGCACGTTGTGTAGCCTTACTTTGGCTTCCAGTTCAGCACACAGAGCACCTCATGGCCACGTTCAGGCTATGGGGGATGTGGAGAAGCACTGCTCTTGCTGTGCCAGGCACGAGAGATTCGAGTGCTGGGTTGGGTTTGAGGTGGAACAAGAGCTGAATAGCAGCCCTGCCTTGGGTTGGTTGTTTGTCTTCTCATTGTCAGGCATGAGCAAGCCTGGGCATGAAAAGCCTGATAAAGTTGCTGCACATAGGCCACACATGGTGCATAAACCCTCTTCCAGACAGATCTTTGTCAGGCTGTGGTGTGAGTCCAGCGTTGTTTTTATTGCAGAAAATGGTGTTTTGTTGAACAGAACTTCACTGAGAAAGGAATCTGGTCCAAGGTGAAAGGACGATGAGTTCTCATCATCAGCTTTGTGACAAGTTGTTATGGAAAGCATTTCTGCTGTGGAGTGGCATGAAAATGGCCTGTTCCTTGTCTTCTTTCTCCTTTCTGGGGCAGTCACACTCTTACTAATGTGCTTGGTGGTTGAAGTTTCTGTAAGAAACATGCTGTTCCTCTTCAGTAGGCCTATTCATAGCACATTAGGCTGGTAAATCACAAATGCATAATACTGGCTAGTGAGTTGAAGAGGCCATCCTGGAAAAATTTCTTAGAGACCTTGTACCTGGATGTCTTCAGCCCATCTTTCAGATTATGCCCACAAAACCTCTCCCGTAACAAGCTTGTTGCTCACTTTCCAGTTTCACCACATTCATGTCCATTCTGTCATTGAACCTAGAAAGAAGAATAGGGGGAATGTATTCACCAGCTCTAATTCATGCTGCATATGTTCTTATATGCTTAAGCTCTTTGAAATCAACAAGAGCATTTGCATAAAAATGTGTTATTCAACGCAGATAAGAAACACAGAACAAGGCAAATAAGAGGGGGTGCAGTGTTTGCTGCATATTAACTGGCTTCTGCAATGTCAATCAGAAACCATTTTAAGGAGGTTTTTAAAAGTATTAGTTTGGTCAGAAATGTCAGACATGTCCCATACAATACTTTGAAACAAGTGTTATTTGTAAGAGAAGTTTAAAAGCTACTCTCAAATGCACAGTAACTTGGATGGGGCTGATCCCTCCCACGTCTGATGTTGCAAAGAAAGTCTCTGTCCCCTTTTTTTGCACATTACCGAGCCACAAGACCCTACCTGTGCTTCACAAAGAGAAACTTTCCTAGTGTTTACACAGGTGGGCTAGACAAGGGGTTGTGAAGGCTGTTGGCAGCTGTGCAAAAAGCTGATGTGAAACTGTGAGAACAAGTACATTTTCAAGGTTGAACTATTTAAAATACACATTTTTTAAAGTGCAGTGAATTGAATTCCATGCTTGCAAAAGATAAATACAATGCTAACACAACAGGTCAGAGACTGCAGTCTGGTATTCATTACTTGAACACAGCTCAGGGTGGCTTTTTAAACCTTCCCGCAGAGGTTGCAGCCACCGTACATCCACCCTGGTCTGGAAGGATTACTAGGGGAGCATGAGAGCTTAGCTCCATTCCTCTGCCCTTGTAGGCCTTGGTCCTTCTACTGGGGCTGCTGCTTATGTGATAATCTGAATAGCTGGTGTGTGATGGGAATATTCTGCAGGAAGTCAAATCACAGACTTAGATATGGAGGGGCTGTTTTCCCTGCAGGCATTACCAGAGTTGCAGTGGTAGGAACTGAGTTTTGGGGGTATCTCTCTGCAAAGAGAAGGGAGAACAGCAACACGGGGGCAGGGAGGCAAGTATGGCACTTTACGGACACTTTGAGTCTCCCAGGCTGCAGGGTTAGTGTGGGCATGGTGAACTGCAGCAGAGACACAGTCATTGTGTCCCAGGTGGAGCAGAAGTGGAGTCAAGCTGCACACAAAGGTGGGCACGAGGGCTGTGGTCGGCGAGCCTTCCTATCCTCCAAGGTCAGAGGTGGACACAAGAAGGGTCAATAATCACGCTCACCTCAGCTTAGGGCATGTTTAATCTTTTGTGTGTTCCTTCATTCATGTATAAAATATAAAAAATAGAAGGAGACAGACAGAGAAAAGATTTGCCAGGGAGAAATGTGTTGAAATGAAAATTTGCTGCCCAGACTGGGGAGCCAAATTCATGGACCTTCCTAGAGCTGTGTGTGGTCCAGGGTGGCATTTTACCCATGTAGTTGTTCTAGTGTGCATCATTCTTTGATGCAGACCGGTGTGCATTGAGCGTTGACTATGCTGGTGAGGCCCAAGGCTGACATTCTGTGCTTTGTGCAGTAAGAGCCTCTCAGAGGTAGCACTTGGGTTATTTCATGGACTGGGCCTCTAATGAAATGTCGACTACTGCCATGTGCGAACTATGTCTTGACTGGGCTCAGATCCACCAAAACTTGCATGGGCTCTGGAGAGACACACTTTTGCTTTCTGCACTGTGTCCTGGTAGTTATTGGTTCCTCTTCTCGGGATCCGTCCTGGGGATTGAGAGGAGGGGATCCCTGCTCAGTGGTGATTAATGATGCCATTTTTCAACCTCTGCTGCCCTGTCGTGGGTTGAATGTATTATTTCTCCACAAACTGTGCTCATCTCTGAGCTCCCCAGTTGAAACAAACACGCGGAGCAAGGAAGTCTAAGTGAGCTGGCCAAAGCCACAAGAGCAATTCATCTCAGGGTCCTGGTTTAGGACTGAGGATTTTCTGGCTCCTGGTCTTGTGCTCCGGCTACAAAGATGCATTTCTCACATGGTTAGTCATATATTACCATGATCGTTTCAAGGCGGGTGTGTGGAATGGCAGCAGTTAGATTTTCTGCCCCCCCCCTGCCTTTGCTGTTCATTTTCTGTACCCATTTAAGTTCAGATTCACACGAAGATGCAAACCTCCACCTTCTGCATTTCCCCAAGCTGACATGGTGCAAGAAGGATGCTGAGGTATTTTTGCTTGTGATTAGCACAAAACTCCCCCCCAACTTTCTGGCCAGAACTTCCTGAGAGAATAACCCAAATTCTGGCCAGTCCCTCCTGGCATCACCCTGCTCCTGGGATGGGTGGGCAGGGGAGCAGGAGGTGCTTGCTGCATCCCAGTGCTTGCACCCAGGCCAGCAGTGAACCTCGCAGCTGGGCATCCAGGCTGGGGCTGCCTCAGCCATGCTCTCCGTGGCATTTGCGACATGAGCTCGTTAACCGTGTTTGGGCTGCTTAGCGTCAGGGCCTTTACTGTGCCAATTCTGCTACCTTTATAGGCCCTGCTACTTAAGTTAACAAAAAGTTTGTAAGGGAATAGGATATGAAACACATAAATAAAAGTATCAGGTATCCCTAAAACATGTGTGGATTAAGCTGGTGAAAAGGTGAAATTTCTCTTCCCCAGGAGTTAATGTCTATTTTTCTTGGAAACTACACTTTGAGGGCTGCCCCCTTCTTTTGCTAAAGTGATAAAAGATATGTTTTCTTATCTGAATGCAGTGACATTTTAAAAGGCTCCCTTTGTTGTTTCTAAAACTGCATGTCAACAGTTATTCCTCTTATACAATTTTCTTCGTATTTACTTAATATAACTCTACATTGTGTTGATATAAAACTAGACAGCATACTTTTAACTTCTCAGTACTTTTGTTGGATGAAAATCTTCACAATGCCAGACTAATCTTTCATGACTGACAGCATATTGGCATGGCATGACAATTTAAATCCACGCTGGAATATGTTAATCCATCACCTGGCATTATGATACTTTTTTTACTTCTGGCTTCTAGACGCTGTAACTTATGTTTCAAGATGAGTGTTTTTAAAAGTCAGGTGTCTCACTTCTAGCTCTTCTTTACAAAAGAGTTTTGAAACTGTTTATTCATAGATATCAGGATGGTGTTATCAAATGAAATAATAAGAAAGACCCATTGAACATAACTTCTATTTTGCTAGTCTTTGTTAGGTAACTTGCCCTGTTAATAATTTACTCTGTGAGTCTGAACTGAAAAGGTCTATTCTACAGCTACAAGGATGAAAAATTGGGTTGTTACTTTCTGTTAAATACAAAAAGGGCTACATTTTCAGAAAAAAAATTACTGAAATTAGCTACATTTAGTACAAAAGTGAAGAAGACATTCTGATGTGGAAAGAGGAACTAAAGTAAAGTTAAAATTCCTCCAAAAGCATTTTTTTTCAGCAGTAACCATCAACAGAAACACGTCTGCCATTCTGCAAAACTGTACGCGGGAATCTTGACCCTGATAGTAAGACCCTTTCCTCATTTGTTAGAAGGCAACAAACACATCACCAGCTTTGTTTTATTTATCACTTGGTTAGAAAATATCACAATTCCTACTCTTCTGTGGCCATTTGAATACAAGACTAACTGGACAGACCCATCCGTTTAAATCTCCCTCTTACGATGTTTATGATGGTCCACTGTCTGGCACACCATGTCATGAGCAGCACAGTGAACAGGCTGTGGTCAGAAAGGGGCAGCAGGTTTAGGCTGTGACTAAAATGGAACAGAAAGAGCAGCCAGAAGTAGCAATGAACTTTACATGGCAGAAGCAGAAGGAAAATCCTGTGACTTGTGCGCTGATGCCCAAATTCGTTGAAGGGTTGACTCACATGCTGTTCTCTAAGACCACTTCTGCTGCATGCCCACTGAGCTCCTGGAAAAGGAGCAGACATACTGAGACCCTGTTACATTAGCCTGGGACAGGGCAAAGCTAGGAATTTGTTTTCTCCTCTTCCCTCACTATGAAGACTCATGGTGCTGCGGCACAACATTGGTTCTACCTTTGAAGAAGCAAGTCAGCTACAAATCACCACTAAGTAGGCTTTTCCACAGGAGCTGGGGATTCATGGTCACACAGTTAGAGAAGAAGATAGACTCAAAATGCTTAGAAGTGAGAATACTGTGTAGCTATCAGCAAGGGTGAATACCAAAAGAAAAATGAAAAAGAGAATAGAGTCCTTCCTTTCTTCTACAACAGTAAAAGTGAGGAAAGGGGAAATAAGTACAGCTGTGCAGGGAAGGCTATTAGGTAAGTTTCCATGCTGTGAGCTGTCTAAAGATGAAGTCAGAGTGTTATCAGGATTTGTTTTGACTATAGACATTATGAACTTTACTCACCAATATAATCACAGAAGACAATTTGTGTGTGTCACTTTTGCTCACCCATTTTCAGGCATAATGAGTTCCTGCTGGATTAGCCTGCACTACAATTTCTGCTACCACTGTTTACTGAAAGCAAACTGAAGAGAAGTTAAAATCATGCTATCTACAACCAGCCTGGAAAAACATTACCAAAAGCAGCTAATGCTGGCTTTGAGTGCCCAGTTAAAACCTATATGAGAACCGAACCACAGCTAGTAAAACCTGCCTGCATTGATGCCTCACTTCGGGGTGGTAGTATTTGACCCTTAAATGGCTGGCTTTTATAACTGGGTAATGAATTTGGTACAGTTCAATGGCTTTAATGCCTCAACAGTAGACATTCTTGCTTCTGGTTTAAGATGTTCTAGGTACTAAGCTTGCAAATAGCCCAGGGAACTCAACTAGTGAAGCGAACACAAGTTGTGGTTGTTTGATGGCTGGTATTTTAGAGGAAAATGAATTCTAGTCAGGTGAACAGAAAACACGGCAAAAGTGTCTGTTTTCTTATTGGTAATGTACCTGGAAAGGAGCAGGAAGGGGGTATGTATAGTCAGACAGCAGGAAAAGGCCCAGAGAGGAAGGGAAAAGAGAGCAGATAAGACTTCATAAGATTTCAGGTGTCATAAAATAAATCCTATGGCAATAAAATGTTCTGAAGCAGTGACATGCAAGCATCACAGCTGTGGACTGGAAGGACCTCTCAGGTTGTGGAGACCATCCCCCTGCAAAGTCACAGCTATGATTTAGGACATATCAGACATGCCGCCAGAGGTTAATTAGCGGCAAATAGCTCTCTGCAGCCATACTAAGAAACCACTGTAGTCAATGTCTGTTGAACTTAACAGTGCCCACTGTTGCAAGAGTGACCTGAACAACCTCAGCTTTCCTGGCTTGTCAGTTTCAGAGGGTGTTTAACAGGCCATTCATTACAGCAGGGGATTAGTGGGGGATGAAAAATGTATCATTTCAATTCTTCTCTCCCGGCAGCAAGCAACTAATGCCATGGCATGTTAAACATGTTTATTCAAGCAAGCTCTATTCCTTTTGCTTCAGATGAATAAGTGCAAGTTCACCTTTGCAATATATAGATGTTGCCAACATACCGACTGCTGAAAAAGAAATGGGTATTGTTGACTGCGATTGAATGGCTGTTCAACACAGTGGTGAAAACACACAGAGCTGTGGCAAAGGTCTTGCAGGTAATAGGTTTTCAGTAGCCATTCTGGAGTTCTCCTTTCCAGCTGCTCCTGTTACACAGGAAGCGGCATTTACATCAGCAGCCAGCAAAGTGACCACCCACCTAAAGCCTTCTTCAGCTGCGAGCATCCAAAGAGCACACCTAGGAGTGCAGTGATAATTCAGTGGAAGCCTGGACTTGCTGTGGAGTATTTTTCTTTACTCCTTTCAAAGGAGTTTTGAGGGTAGGAGACTATGTGGCTTCCACACGTGCTGCATGGAAGCCGACTGGTGGCTAACTCGATGTTCAGGGTGCAAACCTGAAACGACTCACTCCGCCAGTGGGACTCAGTGAAGTACAGGCTGTTCCAGGTCCTGGTGAAGACAGCTTTTGTGCTGTCCTTCTCTTACTTTAGCCGGATTCGGGCTACGGTTGCAGTTTCAGAGTGGTATAATGCTGGTTTTGAGCCAATACAACAATATTTATTCATACCTGGCTAAGGATTTGCCCCCAAGAAACACCTTAGTAAGAAAATATATTTTCTGTAAACAGTGTTAATATAATATTAGACTCTTATAAAAATTGGTAGTACCAGGAGCTCAGGTAATTCACAGATGATTTTTTACAACCACCTCTATTTGTTCTCGCATTTCCAGTTTGCTTTGTGTTTGTCCTTTTCACCAGTGGCTTTGCGAAATATTCCAGCTAACTCCATCCATGGTGCTCATTGCATGTGTCACTGGAAATGTACAATTTATAATTCCTTTCCAGTGCCTGTTGACCATGTCAAGTCCTCGTAGATCTCCTGGAGGTTAGCCCTCCGATACACTAGTTCTGTATAAAGTATCTGAATGACCAGTAATTTGTGTTTTGCTAGTGGAAAATACAATAATTATCTATGTATTCTGGAAAATGTCCCCTGAGATATGCGTATAAACAATTATTTCAGTCACATTTTATAGCAAGGAGCAAGTGAAGTGATAGGAAATGTGGAGACAGAGACTGTATTCAAGATGGCTCCTGTAATGGCATTGACACCTTAATCACTTCTGCTCTGACAGTGTTGATGAAGATGCTGAACTGGTGGTGGTGAAACTGAAAGCTACATACTTTGTGGGCTGGTGTCACCAGGACTGCATTGCTTTTCTGTTTATTTTAAAATGGGTCAAAAATACTCATTAAAAAATGATTAATTCTGCCTATGCTTCCTAATGAGAAGGAAAGACTATGGCGTTGTGGGAACTTCTGTTCATGCAAGAATTTGGACTATCAAGTCCCTGTAAGTATGAAAAACACCCGGAAACTGCAGACCTGTACCTGGTACAAAATGAGGCAGATTTGTGGTAAGAGTCATGACCTTCAGTGGCATGACGGGGAGGACCTTGACGACTGTGCACCAAAATTTTCAGGACTTACTAGACTAATGACCTCCCGCAACACTACCCTTGGAGCTTTTGCTAAGCCTTGCCTGAGCTGTGTTTATAGGGCTGAAAGCCTCCTGGCAGAGGGTGTGCAGGAAGGCTGATGCCCTGAGCACTGGCCCCACAGACACGTGAGGAGGTCTGCTGCCAGAGAAGGACTGCTGTCAGTCTCAATAGTCACTGCCCTTCTCCAGTTGCTGGGCCTGATGCTCTGTTCATCACTCTAGGGAAAAAAATAGGATGGAAGGCAGGGGTGAATGGCAGGGGTGGAAGAAGAGTGTGAGACAGCAGTGACTGTGAGAAAAGAAGATGGAGCAAAGAGCAGGGAAGGAAAGGAAAGGAAGCCTGAGGAGCCATATGCCTCTGACAGCAGGTTCCGTGACTACCCACACTCAGGTGTGGGGCAGAGTCCTGCCAGGCGTGCTCCCAGCAGGTTGTCCTCTCACCCTCAAAACGTGGTACAGAAACTGGGCAACATCCAGCAGCAGCAGTCAGGAGCTCCACTTCTTGTCAGCCATTTTCCTGACTGGAAAGAGAAGTAAATGGTCCTTTAAAGGAAATGAATGTCTTTGCCAGCTTGACATCCCTTCAGCTTCCCAGAGCTTCCATAACAGCTCTGGAAGCAGATCAAGAGGCAACACACACTATGCAGATGGAAGTCAACCCCCAACCCTAAGCAAAGATTTGCTCCCTAAAGAGAGAAGTGCCAGTAACTTCATGGAGACCATAGCGACAACCTCACTGCTACAAACGGCATCTGGACAGTGCACAGACATAGTAACAAAAGGTGTCACATTAACTCCTGAGTTAATTTGCTATTTAAGTAGGTTACCTTTTTAATGAAATATCTGAATTTTGTTCAATTTCTTATTTCTCCATAGCCTGAAATGACATGGATTTATTTTCCCTTTCAGGTAGACTCTCTTTCCTTCTGCCCAAACACTCTGTTTCTCAAGAAATGGAGGGCCAGGTCAAACTTGCCTCTGTAGATATCTGACTCACTTCTGCTGGGCTCTTTCCACTTTGGCAAGAGCCTTCATGACCTTTTTGCACACTGGAGACATGATAAGAATGGGTGAGGTGTTTGATATGGGAGAAGGTTCCCTTGCAGGGCAGCTGGGATGTGAGGAGTCAATGTGTCTAAGGAAGACCAGAGTGGTGGAACTGACACATTGAAAGTGATACTTGTGTGCTGAATTTCTTTCTAAACGAATGAGCTGGGTAACTGTTTCTGTCATTACTGCTTAAATATTTGATTTGTTCAAGGCTTTTTGAACTTCAGACACGGAGAAGGAACAATAGATGACAGGAAATAATATTATCAAGTGTATTTCTCAGACTTTGATGCTGTGACAGAAAAGCTCATATATGATCTATGGTCCATTGAACTTTTTCCAATACTACCTGTAACTTTTAATGACTATGAAGTGTACTTCATGGGCTTCAAAATGAAAATTGCTGAAAAGGATATTCTTTGATTTGGAAGGGAAAGAAAGTCTTAGCTCCACAGGGAGTCTCCATAAACAGAAGTGAGACAACACAGAAAGAAGATTGTAGAACTGTTTGTATGGCTGAGTGTGTATTATTTTTCTCAGAAGTGTTGTCTTCTTTCAGTCTGGAATAGTTTAACTTTTAGGATTGGTGTAATAAATTTACCAAGTTATACTTTCACTAAAGAGCTCTTTCCCAATAAAGCGCTGGAAAAAGACATAGAGTATTGAATATTTTATTGTTCAACATTAATACTTAACTTTTATCGTTCAGAAGTCACATTCAGATCAGTAAGTAATATATTACATATAGAGTCTCCATGGAAGAAAAGAAGACAGTTTAAGTCCATATTGAAAAAGAGTTTTCCTCTGACACATTCCATCAAAAACATTTCTTGATGGTGGCTCTAGACACCATACCATAAAAAGCCAGTCACCTTATCTTCAGGGATTTTTTCCCCCTCTAGACTTGCACTGAAGCAGAACTTTGTTGATACATGAGTCTACATCATTAGCACAGGTGTTTGGTTTCCTGAAGCATAACAGAAGAGAGTGCTGTTGATAGGAGAACAGGGAATGAGAAGCGAAGGCAAGGGATGGATTCTGCGTCATTTGCTGAAACAGGCACACAACGAAGAAAAGAACCAGCTTACTCCACATGGCAAAACCAGATGTTTGTGGTCCTGCCGAATCAACTGGTGATCATGTCTCTTTATTTATCTGTTTAGGTCAAAAAGAACTTGGCATGTCACTGACAGAGTGTATAGATGCAGGTGCTACTTGATAGTATGTGTTTTGCACTTGTTTAGTTTGCTTCTCAGAATATTAGTATAAGACAAAAGAATGTCCACCTTCCTCAAAAGACACTTTCCGCCACCCAGCAAGGTATGTGCTAGCGAAAAACTGTCCTAATGTTCATAAGATGCTTTCTGGAATGTCTCTTTCAAAGCCGCTATTTCTTGCTTGCATAAATTCCCTTCACTCACCTAAAAGGACAACAGTTTATCCCTTTCGATCTCACTTCAAAACCTGGCCTTCAAAACTGCTCCTCAGCCAGTGTTAGTAGAGCCTAGTTATCCGGGCAGCCAGATCATGAAGTGCTGCTTTTTTTTTTCTGCCAGGTCTGTATTTCAGTTTTGGTATTTCACTTGTGACCGACTGTGGCAGAATGTGATCCAAGTAAAAGTTCAAGAATTCACTGCCCATCAGTTAAGACACTGCAAGATCCGTGGGCATGTTCCTAGCTTGCCCCAGTTGATATCTAATTTGACATAGCCTACACATACTTCATTGTTTCTTACTTCTGATTTGAGGTCCCACTGACACCATATCCTCCTGAGATCCTTCGATTCCTTTGACCTCGTCTAGCAATACAGCAGGGTGAGCTCCAAAGCAAGCGCTTTCAATTCTGATTGATTTCTCCCCTTTCCCATTTGGGGATACACAGTTGCAGTTTCAAGCATTAATTACCAAGATGTGCTGGTAAAACAGGCAGGTGCAACCATGTGTTATTACATGTATCAGCTAGGTAAGTACATGATACATATTATGTAGTGGTATACATTGCTTCCTTTTATAGTAGCTGGGCAAACACGGAAAAAAATCCCTTCTACAATGATATACTCAGCTGCTATATTATTTGGCTTTAGCCATGCCAAACTTGTTTCTTCCTTTGTGAATTTTTCTTTCCCAGGGATATTTGGCTCATCAATTTTTATTGGCACTTGTGTAGGGGTGGAGAAATCTATATATGTAAATATTTGCTGAAACTGAATTTTCAGTGTGCAGAAGTACTTACGTGAGTTGTAGGTGCGGGATCATTCATCTCATAAGTGCCAGAGCCTCAGGAGTGTCTGTCTGGCACCCTGTGTGGTTCAAGGGGAAGCAATATTTGCAAAAGCGGTTCAGAGCCAACCTTTCTGCTCCTTGGTGCTTAGGCTACTGAATGCCAGTATGATCCTGAAAAGGAAAAGGATCATCAGGCTGCTAAGTCCTCAAGTCATCTCGTATCGGAAATCCTTCCTGCTTTCATACCGCTGTCAAACCAAAAGGATAAGCAAAGGCATGAGAGAACTCCATGATCTTGTGGCAACTCCTGTTAGTATCCAGCTACGCCACTTGGAAGTGTTTCTTTTGCTGCACGTGCTTTTCTCTCTGTAAGCTTTTCAAGTGGCAAAGTGGGATGCTTGTTTTCCAGGATAAATATTTTTGGGGTGATCAAATTGAATACTATCACTGACTTCCCTTCCAGAACATTAATATTATGAACAATTTTTCCAAGACAGGATTTGGATGTGAAGATAGTTGGTCTGTCACTTTAAAAAAAATCACGGGTTTTAGAAGCTTGTGATTGTCTTTAAAAGATGTGTAAAAATGACAGCCCTTCAAAACTATTAAAGTAAAACATAAAGTAAAGCATGTGTTGTTTGAAAAATGCTTTGCTCTTTTTTACTTTGAAACCACGGCCTGTTCCTCTTTCGTGACTCATTTTTTTTGCTGTGGTAAAGGTGCCATATTGCTTCATGTTGCGAAAGTTACCGATACTGTAACTAACGTTTAGCGTATAGGCTTGGACTTGCTCTGCCGTAACTGATTTACTGCTGTGGGTGAGAAACCGCATGGAGCAGCGTCTGGGCATAATTATGACCGATTGCACCTGTACTCCTCAAAGCAAATGCTACCAAAATCTCAAGTCAGCATAATTCTGCTCTCAGTTGTACTTGAGAATAATAAATCACTGAACAGCTCCATGGAAAGAATTTTATTTTTTAGAGGAAATCAGAATTTTTCATACGTTGCTCCACAGCTCAGAGAAATATGGGAGACAAGAAACTAAAGCGCCCTTGTGAGGTGGTGAGCTTGAGCTATGCGATTTGATTTGCCTCTCTGTGGTCACACCTCAGTTGTTCAGAGGAGCCTTTGGAAGTGTAACAGGACCCATCATTATAGTGTAAAATCTATCGTGTTGAAACAGAGAAGATATATTAAAGGCAATTTTTCCTCCACTTTTTTTTTTTTTAAGAAATAGTTTGAAGTACAAGGCAACTCATTCTGTTTCCTAATCTAAATCTGTATCTTTCCATGCCTTTTGGTACTCTGTGATGTGATAATAGCCACAGTTAAAATGTTTCAGGAACTTTTGCTAGGTTCAAAATATAGCTTATTTTTACTTGCATAAATTGCAGAATTCAGTGTGTTGCTTTTTTGAAGTTTGTTTGGCAGTGAATAAGAAGTTTAGATTACAGTTAGACAGTATTTGTTAAAGATGTCATTAAAAAATTCTGTTGCAGTACTTCCTGGGGAAAATGTCTTTCCAATGAAACCGTAATCTTCTTCAAAATATGTGTTATTTTGGAGAAACTCAATGCCATCCCCTTCCAAAACCATTTCTCTGCATTTTTGTTATCTAGACAAACATCTTTTTGAAAAAGATGAAAATAATAATAAAAAAGAGGTAGACGTCTTTTTTGATAATAATTTTTTTTTGTATAGGGAAAAATGTAGTTTTCCAAACAGCTGTGTTTCTCACAGACATACCATAATAAATCAGTATTTGTCAGTGATCAAAGAGAAGAATATATCAGATATCAAACATATTCCAGTGTCAAGCTTCCAAAGGATTATTATAAACAACAGCAAGAAAAAATATATGCCAAAAAGTATTAAAATACCTGAGGGCCTTTCTTAAGTGAAAAGTAAACCCTGCCTTTCTTTTTGCAGACTGTGTTTTGCTCTCAGCCAAGACAAAGTCAAGAAACTGCTGTTTGGCTGTTCTGGTTGCGCCTTCAGGTAGTGCACCCAGACCCGAGGCTCCTCTGACCAAGGAGAGCACTGGGATGTTTTGCTGGAAATTCATGCAGAAGCAAGGAGTAGGGGATGGACTTGGCTGGCCCCAGCTTGCCCAAGCTTGGTCCGGGCTGTGTGCAGTGCTGTGCTCACTCAGGCTCAGGAAGGCTGTGCCGCAGAGCACTGTGTTTTCCTCACTTAGCCTCTCCAGAGACTTGCACTGGCTTTTGCCTGCCCCTGCACAGGGCAAGCCAGCTCCACTTTGTGCAGTGTTTTGTTTGCGTTTTGCTTCCAACAATTATCTATGTGTCAGTAAAGCTGTCTGGGAATGTTGTTCCAATTTTTTTGGCTAGGTATTGCCATATGGTTCGATTTTCACTCAGAAAATACCAAGATGCTTTTGAGTTTTTCTGAAATCATATGACATCTTTTCCGAGCTCCAGTTCCTCTGGTGCATTAAGTACATGGGTGTACCACAGGGATTTTACGCTGGCTGAACATAATTGGAGATATATATAAACCAAGGGCTCCACTTTTCCGGCAGAAAATGTGGTGAAGAGCGCTGCCTAAAGGATGCAATTGTTCTTTCTCAGGGAGATGCCCAAGGGAGGAATCAATTCACCCTGAAGTTTTTTGCAATTTTCTAAATGAAATTTCAACAACATCTCTTAACAGAAAAAATACATTTTTGGTCTGAAATCTCTCATTCTTTCTCAGTTTCCTGGCTTTTTGTTCTGGAAAGTTTGGAGAGGAAGTAAATGCAAATCGCTGATTTCAACATTCAGTTTTGGGTATGAGTGTCCTACACTTGTATTGAAAGCCTGGGCTCTGGTTGATGTGGATGACAATGTGTACGTTCTGTTGTTCTGACTGTGTGAGGGCTGACTCTCTCCAGTGAGAACCCTCCAGAGAAAGCGTTCAGGCCAGCTTCCTAATAGTACTTCCAAGCATGTACCTAACATTGGCTGTTTCTAATGAGAGGTCCCAGAAGTTGTTTTGCTGGGGTGTTTACATGTTGTAGAAAGGAAAATGACAAAAGTCATCACGTTTTTTAATCTGAGTGATAACTTGCATGCACCTAGCAGGCTGGCTTTCCTTTCATGTCTTGTTCCTCGAAGTGTATAGGACTTAACACGCAAAGACTTACTCTCATATGATAAAGCACAGTGTTGCAAATTGCTGCAGGAAGACCATTCAGAAGCCTGGCATTATGCTTTCCTTCCACAAGTAATCCCTGTCAGAAGCGCAATACCAGGTTGTCATCCTCGTGAGGGAACCATTGTAGGGCCCTGTTGGCAGCGGCCTGCTGCAGAGCCCAGAACTACCTCCGAGATCATTTCCCATAAACTCTAGCTGAACCTAGTAAAATATCGGCCATTCTGCATGCTGCAGTAGATGTATGTGACCTCCATTTAACTTTAATATTATACATATTTTCTGTGATTTAAGGCACTCATTGCTTCCTTTTGCTGTCAAGGAAATGAAGGAAATACATTTCAGTAGCACTTTACAGAATGTACTTATCTTCAGTCATTGCTGTAAATATGCAGTGATCATATTCTCACTGTGCAAAATAAATCAGAATGTTTTGCCAGTTAGCTCACTCAAGTCTCAACTTAAGTTATGACTAGTGTCATATTTTCCCTTGTTAATAAACTTCTCAGCTACACCACATTTTTAATGCATTTGAATGTTTCAGAGTTATAGTTAATAAAGAAGCATTGGAATAAAATCAAGGTCTGCTGAGTATCATTTTCATGTTTTATTTAGAACAGCATGGATCCCATAAATAATAATAGTGGGATTTGTAAAGTGCCTCACCCCTGCAATGCTTAAAGTCCTGAACAGAGGAATGAATGTGGGATTAGAGGTGTCAGTCATTGGCATATAACGACAAATAAACAAATGAAATGTGATCACATGGAACCTATGGGGAACGAAAAGAAAAATAATAAAGAAAGACCACAGAACCAGCATGTGGGAAATAGCTTAAAGTCAGGCATAGCTAAAAGGAGGTCTTCAAAGATGAAAAGGGATGAAAGGAGAAAAACGGAAGGCGGGAGCGTGACAGACTCTGTTGCAGCAGAAGCAAGGCTAGCTGCAGGTTTCAGGTGCTACAGCAGTATGTGGACACAAGCATGCTGACTCACCTGCTTTGGAGTGTAACTCCAGACCTTTGGTGCCCCTAATTTGCTAGCATGATGTCAAGAAACAAGCTATTACAATTTCAGGGTCTTATCAGGTCTACTTCACAAATGTATTGGTATTAGCAGTATCTGTGACTTACTTTCAAAACTGAGGCTGATGTCAAAGGTGAACGCTAATATCTCTGGCTTGCTGGCCCTGAGGTTGCTTGCCCACCGCTGAAGAATAACCCTTTAATTACCCTGTAATGCAGCATGCCTCACTGGCTGGGGTTGCTTGCAAACTTGTGTTCTGGGGACATCTGTGGCTTTGGGCCTCTGGCTGGAAGGGGAGTGCCAATACACAGCCTTGCTGAGGCTCTTGGCTTAGCAGTCATGGTGCACTGGGTTCATACAAACATCTGTGGGAGCTCTCTAGGAGGCTGCTGGCTCAACATTTGATGGTAATTAGAGCAGATTGAGACAGGAGGCAGTGCCTGGGAGCTCTAGTTCTTGTGTGCTGTCCTGAGAGTCGTCATGTGGGTGAATGGTGCTGTGATGGGACACGGTATGTGGAAAGAGATGAATACTAGAAATGCCTGTGTACCTAACGTATATTTGAGTGTGCTCATATAAATGAGGGGAGAGAGAGGAGGAGAAAAGTGGAGAGGAAGTATCCCACTACCTCCTCCAACTCCCGCTCCTCTGGCTTGTGCGTGCTGCATCTCGGCTGAAGGCTTTGCCATGTCAGCTTTGCCAATGAGACCATATGGTAGTCTGCATGAGGCCAAACTTTCTGCTGTAATTTTTTTGGCTTTCTACTCTCTTTGCCTTTTTTGTTCTTGCTCCCTCTTTTGAGTCTCTCATCATCCCTTTCCCCTTCTGAAATCACTGTTTCTTCCCCCTCTCTTTGTGTTCTGCGTCTAGCACAGCTTTTCTTCAGCACCCAGCCTCCACCAATCCTTTTTTCAACCCTTACTTTAATTTTTCAGCCACCAGAAGTTGTCGCTCTGAAAAAGTCTTGTTCCTTCCCCAGCCGAGATGGCTCTGGGTGCTGATGCACGGAGTGTCCCTCGTAGCGCTGCTTGGTTCCACGATCCCTGCAGGGCACCTCCATCCCACCTTGTGCCAACAGCAACGCCAGCTGTGCCACAGGCAGCCCAGAAAGGAGACCCTAACTTGTTCTGCTCCCTTGGCTCCTCTGCCATGGTGAATAATGCTGTGCGGAAGTACAGAGCATGCGGCGCCAGCAACTGCTGTGGAGAGGAAGTGGCTGGAGAAAAATCACCCGAGAGAAAGTTGCTCCCTTACCACATTTCTGCAGTGAAACCTTGAACCAGAATATACGTGGTGAAGTGACTAATTTGAATACAACTGGTTTAAGTGGGTTTGGATTTCAACTGAAAATATTCACTCAGCCCTCGCCACAATCCTTCATATTGTGTCTGTAGAGTTTATGGAAACACAGAGTTAATTGCTTGGGTGTTTCCAGAACTTCTCTGGTATTTAATTTAAGATAACACATGAGGAAGTGTGTTTGCAGTTAAACGTAAGTTCTTTTTTACATCCTCAGTTTATAGTACACAAATGTTATTTTTATAAAAAATTCTTCCTGGTCCCTACATTAACTGGCAGATCTCATTCAGACTGAATACAGAAGCTCTCTTTTCTCCACAGCAGTCATCTCTCTAGCTGGCACTCTGCTAGGGCAGCACTGCTAATTGCAGTGTAACTATTCTAAGGAAAAGCAGAAAAATGTATTGTCCAGGGCTGCTGGTCTGACCCCGCTAGCAGTAACGCAGAATTGCATATTAAAGAGAAACATAGTCATAAGTAATCAAAACAGAGAGACTCAGTTGCTAGTGAATAACTGAAAAAGCATGCAGAATGCTCTTTAGTTTAAATATAAGGAGTCTGTGAAAGTGACATGCCTGATTCATCTCTTTGAACTAATGAGGTCAGTGCTGCCAAGACCATGGTATGTTTTTGGCTGTGTTAAGAAGGTGCCATATCAGTGATGACAGTGGATAATCTGACATGGAGTGACTGTGCCACTAACTTCTCTAGTAAAAATAACCCCAATCAAATCTCAAACTTGGAAATGGCGGAAAAAGAGAAGCCATGTCTCTGGCTGAGCTGGAAAAAAGGAGAAAAAAATGACCTGAGCCCAGTTCACTCCAATTATTTGCTGAAATCTGGTCTTAGAGCCTCAGGCTGCAAGATTTCCTAGGAGGAGTGAAAAGGACGACCTTAGAGGTGGGGTAACTCTGAAAAGGGAATGAAAAACTTCTAATATTACCTAAGAATTGATTCCCTACACTTAGCAACAACTAAGATATCAGGCAATATGCATTAGCTGTGCCCGTATCTGCATCCCTTGTCAAGAAGAAACAGGCTTTTTTTAATCTACAGGTTGCCCAGAGAGATGATGAAATCTCTGTCAGTGGAGATACACAGAACTCAACTGGGTAGAGTTGAACAACCTGACCACTTCAAAACTGGCCCTGCTTTGAGCAGAGTGCTGGACCGCAAACACCTAGTGGTCCCATCCAACCTTAATTATTCCAAGTCTCTATATGTTGGCCCTACTTACTTTCTCATGTAGAGTTTCAACAACAACAAAAAACCCTCCACACTAAAAAGAGTAAGCAGAAATTAGCTGGAAGTTAATTTCTCTGTTTGTCGTTTAATATGACGGCACATGCTAGCTCCACGTCTCCAGGCAATATAGAAAGGTGCACTGAGAAACACGAGGTGCAGGCTTTCTGAATGGGTGTGATGGGAGGAGGAGGTACCACTGCCACATCATTCCTCTTCCCTAGAGCAGGACATAAGACTCTGGGTGAGTTTTTCAGTCTGCTACAAAAATCTGGGATAGAAGCACCCCAGTTTACTACTCTTATATCAGTTACCTCTTCTTCCTCTCACTTGGGTACACAACAAATTTATGCCCTAGCAGAATCCCAATATTCACTGCAAAGCAAAATCAGTAATTAATGAGAATTGCCTGGCCCTATTTGCATGAAGGATGGTACATGTGTACTTACAGGTGGCACTAGGAACAGGTGGTAGGAGCTATTTTTATCTTTAATGGAAGATGACATAAAAATCTTTGTGACAGCTCAGCATTCTGTATAATGTTTACAACTAAATAGATGCTAAGGATATTTGAGTATTATAATGAATAAGCTTTAAGGAAACGAGAGTTTCCAGTACTACAATGAAATGGTAAGTATCTGGTTGGCAAGCAAACCCCTTATGTCAGTGTTCAAAACTAAGCAAGATCTACTACACTAAAGAGAAATCAGCCACCTTCCTACACTTAGGTGTGTTTTGCCACCACCCAGTCTCAGGCCACAAGAATAACACTAATCCCTGGATTTACATTTCAGGAAGAGGAAATGGTCCCCTGGGACAGATGAGGGAGATTTCAGACTATGGAAGGAAATACTAAATGAACACTAAATGACAGTCTGTTTTTCTCAGGGGTTTCAAGCATCATTCATTCATTCTTGGGTGCATATAAGCCCATGGCTGTTGACATAAAAAGCATTGGGCTGTTCTTGGGATTAGTTTTTTTAATGTGTTGATTTATTTACTTATTTAAGTTGTGGAAATTTTCAATGGATAGTTCTGTCTGGCTTTTATCAATGCCTGAGATTTTGTACTACAAAAAGCCAAATATGAATTGACAGGTTTACAAATTACAGAAGAATGAATACATAGAGATGAAATACACATTGAGTATTCATTATTGGTCCTTTTCTTTTAAAACAGATGCATAGGCAAATAGTATGCAAATGTGAAATTTTCAGTTCTTCCCCATCCCTGTCCCATTTGTGCATGGAGCAGAAAAACAGTAGCACAGTTTGTGGAAGTAGTACCTCTGTCCAGACTGCACCTTCAAAAATCCCGATGGAGAGTCTTCAGCCAGGAGAGGAAAAGGAGTCATTAGTTTTTGGTATTGTTACAACCCCCAGAGCCTACCTTACCAATCACTTACTTGTCTGCGTTACAGAAAATATTGAAGGCTAAGGATCCTTCTCGCAGAGACGTGTAATGATGTTTAGCTAGTTTATGGATAGTTATCCTGATCTGAATTGACTCTTGCTTTTTCGATTTCTACTGTGAATCTTTGAAAAGTAAATATTCTTCTGTTTTCTCTCTGTATGTATACTAAAGGAATCCACATGCCTCGAGCCATGTATTTTCCACTTCTCTTAAACTTTGTCCCTAAGGACTAAGTACCCCCTGTGTGATGGAAACTTTAATGTGCCAAGAAAGTTCGGAGGTTGCTATTTAGAATCATAGAATCATAGAATGGTAAGGGTTGGAAGGGACCTTAAAGAACATCTGGTTCCAACCCCCGTGCCATGAGCAGGGACATCTTCCACTAGATCAGGTTGCTCAGAGCTCCATCCAACCTGGCCTTGAACACTTCCAGGGAGGAGGCATCCACAACTTCTCTGGACAACCTGTTCCAGTGTTTCACCACCCTCATGGTGAAGAATTTCTTCCTAACATCTAGTCTAAACCTGCCCTCTTTTAGTTTACAGCCATTCCCCCTTGTCCTATCACTACACACCCTCGTGAAAAGTCCCTCTCCATCCTGTAGGCCCCCTGCAGGTACTGGCAGGCTGCTCTAAGGTCACCCTGGAGCCTTGTCTTCTCCAGGCTGAACAGCCCCAAATCCCTCACCCTGTCCTCGTAGGAGAGGTACTCCAGCCCTCTGATCATCTTTGTGGCCCTCCTCTGGACCCGCTCCAACACATCCATGTCCTTCTTCTGTTGGGGGCTCCAGAGCTGGATGCAGGACTCCAGGTAGCGTCTCACAAGAGCAGAGTAAAGGGGAAGAATCCCCTCCCTCGACCTGCTGGCCACACTTCTCTTGATGCAGCCCAGGATATGGTTGGCTTTCTGGGCTGCAAGTGCACACTGCCGGCTCATGTTGAGCTTCTCATCCACCAGTACCCCCAAGTCCTTCTCCTTTGAGCTACTCTTGAGCCACTCTCCGCCCAGCCCGTACTTGTGTTTGGGATTGCCCTGACCCATGTGCAGGACCTTGCGCTTGGTCTTGCTGAACTTCATGCAGTTCGCGCAGGCCCACCTCTCCAGCCTGTCAAAGTCTCTCTGAATGGCATCTCTTCCCTCCAGCTTGTCAACCACACCACACAGCTTGGTGTCATCGGCAAACTTTCTGAGGGTGCACTCAGTCCCACTGTCCACGTCGCCAACGAAGATAGTAAACAGCACCGGCCCCAGTATGGACCACTGAGGCACACCACTCATCACTGGTTTCTATTTCTTTCAAACTGTTCCTCTGCAGTTGCTGCTTAGCCTTTGATTTGCCTGATCAACAGTATCTTGCAGTAATTCTGGTTAATCACTCTTTAACTGACTGAGCTCCCATCAGTGGAGATGGTGCAGCTTTAAAAATATCCTATATAAACCTCTGATTCTGTCTTGAGTATCTTCTGTTTTGTCTCTTTCATTCTACAGATTGGATCAGAATGATATTGCTTGGGATGGATGAAGCTCTCATTACAGACTTTTCACTCCTGGTTTCTCCATTTCCACGGCAAACTTATGAACATGTGTTTTTGCTGCCTGTGGGGTGTTATAAATCTCCTCAGAGCAGAACCAGAAAGTAGTTCAGGTCTATTGTTTCATAGGAAATTACAAAGCTCACAATAAGAGCATGTACTTGTCTTAAAGGGGTCAATAGCAAACAGTGACTGCTGATGGTATTGGAAGCACAGTGGGTAAAATGCACTTCATGTTGTGAAGAAGATAAACAGCAAGCATAATGAAAGTGAAGACAGATAGCTTTTCCTTCACCAAAATATCTATTGCCTCTGGACAAACTACTTTACTTAAGAAAACTCTAAATCTAACCTGTGGTTTCATATTACCTTTAAAAGGAAAAATAAACTCTGCAAAGTAACATAAAACATTCTCTAATCAAAACTATTTCATCACAGTCAAACAGCTCAAACTGGTTAACAGAAGCTTTTTATTTCACTTAGTGATGACAAGCAATGGAGCTTCAGAAAGTCAGAATTGTTCTTGGAAGGGTAGAAGGCAGTTAACAAAAACCACAGGTGAGAAAGGAAGTTTGTCAAGCCCAAACTGGGAATTGTTTTATGAACTGTTCCAAGCAGAATCTTAATCATTTGACACATTGGCTAGCCCTGAGGACTGTGTTTTGCCCAAGCATATTCTCCAATATGTGCTTAAACTTAGAATTTGGTTTAACTTGTAACCTCCACAAAAGCAATCTGTGCTACAACTGTTCCAGTAAGTATCTGGAGAGATCCCTGGAGATTTGCTGCCCTCACTGGGAACAGCATTCTCCATTTTCTGTCATGTACAATAAGGAAAGAGAAGAAGCCAAGAAAACGCAACATTCAGACTTTATTCTATCTCCCACATAGTCTATCTTGTTCAATGCTTTCTCTGAACAGAGTTTTCATCTTGCTACATGTATCTCCCTCCTCTTTCAGGAAGATGTCCTTCATGACAGCTTTTTGCCACGTTCATTTGAGATAGCAAAACTTACTACAATACCCTTGGCCTTCTAACCTGATTAGCATACTGGTAATGCTCCTTATATCTGATATCATCAGACAACTAATGCAAAATGTTCCAAAGCCGTATTTCTTTCTGCACACTCCCCACTCGCCCAGCCATATTTGTTTATAAGTTAATTTATTTTTCCCTCAACTGTACTTCCACCCTTTAAAAAATCTGATGGATTCTTTGCAGGAGGCACGGTTGATGTAATGGGTGCCAGTCTTGTGATGACAGCAGGTTGTCATCACCAAGTGTTTTTTTCTGGGCCTGTGATTTCACGAGAGCCTGTCCTAATGGGTTGTGGTTGCTTATCAGCTTGGGTTCTGCCAATTGTGTCTCAACAGCGCTCACCTCTCCAACCTGTGTGTCCTTGGTTGGGCTTTCTGACTGCGGACAGGGAATGCATCTGTAATGTCATGTTAATACATTGTGATCCTTCACTGCAGTGCAGTGATTTATGTATTTGCATAGATAGTCCTGCATAAATTGCTCATAAAAGGATCTCCAGGCTTTACTTCTGGGAAATCTTTAGCTTATCCTCAAAACCGTCTTTGGCCCTGCATATTTGTCTGTCTCCATCTGATATTTCCTCTGCCATGTTTTTGCCCTTAAAATGTCTGCAGAGTGGTGAAAATGGAATGTGGATGGAGTCCATCATTCTCTCCTGAGCTGCACAAACTGTCCTCAGGTAAAAGATGTCTGCCTCACCTCAGGTACTGGGCTGCGGAGTGCTTCTAAGCTTTCTGTCTGTGACAAGCGTAGACTGTTGTCACTGCCTAACTGTCTGAATAACTAGTCTATAAAAAGGAGGAAATCTGTGATGGTAGAGGCCTTTCCAGTGCTCAGCTCATGCCTGTCATTGCTGCTGTACATTTGCACTGTCTCCTTCTCTAGCCTGACTTCTTCTCCACGTTTTCCCTCAGTTTGAAAAGGTCCATTTTCAGTCCATATAGAGAACCTACAGTTCTCCAGTTTGATGTATTCTTGTGGATGTCTGAAGATCATGAGTTAAGTGCTTTTATCCAGCATTATGCTTTTTTTGTGTACACAGGAAGCTGCCCTATACACTGTTTCCCATCTATATGTGCGGTGTACTTGTGAGCCAGAAAAGAAATCTTCTAGGGTCTGCCCATTCCAACGAAATGATAGAACCATGTATTCACAAGTCTTTGCCTCATATGAGTCTGTCCTCAGATCCTTTCCAGTTCATCATTTTACCTGCTTTGTCTTTCATTCGTGCATTTCCTTCTGCAGAATTATGGAGGTCTGTTCCCTTTGTGACTTCTACTCTTCCCTGTACTGCTTTCCTTGCAAATTAGTTGAGTGCCACCTTTGCTTATGCTTGGCAGTCGGGTATTAGTGACAGAAATTCTCTAGTCTCAAACATCTAGCATTCCCTGCATGCAGGGAAGACTGCTGAAGCACTGTCCTTGGAGCAGCTGTATCCTTTGTTCTTTCTCCAAAAGAAGAGCTGAGTCCTGTGGAATATGCTTGTTGCATAAGTCAATCATTTTTATGCAGTTTGGCAAGGCATAGGCCTATGATTTTGTCAGAAACTTGATTATAACCATTGAAAAGTAACCTCTTGAAAGCCGCATTTTTTCTGTGTTAAAAATGTGTCCAGAGCCCTGCTAGGAATTCGTCAATTTCTCCTAGCTGGCTGCTGACGAACAGCATTGCTGTAGTGTATGTGGCGGCCTGTGTACGCCATGGTTAGGACGCAGACTGGTCATTTTTGGATTTCCCTCTGGCCCAAACACACAGTGGTTTTGCAGCTGTTTTGGTGCAACCTAAAGAACACACAGCTGCTGAATACATTATCTTTCATGTCCAAGAGCTGCTGTGATTATTGTTTTTAATTTTGGATCTTTTGCCCTTCAATACTCTCAGTTTTGAATTTCATACCTCTGCAAAAATGAACCTGTTTCAAACTCCACTTCCAGTCTTTAACAATAGATAGAGACAAAGCAAACTCAGTGTGTGGCAGAGATTTTACTGCTTTGTCTCATGTATACTGTCCTTTCTAACCCTGAAAACACTTTCAGGATTCCTGGCCTTTACTACACGCATATGTCTGATTGTGAGATTTTTAAGGTGATGAAGTGATGACCACAAACAATATCTCAAGAAAAGCAACATGAAAAACAACTGTAAAAGAGGCAGATATGGAAATGTAAGTTTTTCAGGTCTTGATCAGAAGCACCAACTTTTTTTTCACAAACTGAATGAAAATGGGCTTGGTTACATCACCATAGTTTCCGAGGAACAGGAGTCAGTGTCCACGCACAGTTAGCAGTAATTGGTATGTCCGAGGCTGCACCTGGAGAGCCAGGATTAGATACACAGTCACAGAGACAGAGCTGTGCTCTTCCACGAGCAGCTGATTCAGTCAAGGTAGGGCCAAAACTAACATATACACACCAATGTTTTCTGCTTTGGACGTAGATGCTTTCCAGCACTGTCAATCCATTGTCAGCCACCACACCTGAATTCACAAGCCTGGTGGGATTTCTTTTGGAGTAGTAGGATATGCCACAAAACTTCAAGGTTCACTGCATTTCTGATGAGACTTCCATTGCGACTCTGAGAAAATCCTGTCAGATTTTGTCAAGTCTAAATTTAATTTCTTCTTAAAAGTTAAAAGAAAAAAAATCTGCTGAACCTTATCCTGTGATAAGGTGTAGGTGTTAACTTTAAAGTATTTTTACTGCAGTTCTTAGGGATTTAATCAAGAAAAAATAATGATTATTGTCCTGAATGGATTGCAGTCCAAACAGGATAGCTTTTATGAAAAAATCAGACTAGACTGGGGTTCTTGTGATGGGAAATGGTCCTACTTTTTAGAGATTATTGTTCCTTTGATGAAGTTTGCAATTTGCTTGTAAAGTTTTCTGAAGACTTAAATGCCAAAGCTGATACAACGACTTCTTACGAGAACTGCTTAACATCCCAGACCACTCTTTCCACTGGGAGGGAGTACAAGAGGTGTGAAGGTGCTGCAACTCGTGATGGGGATTATTTTCTGACTGACTCATCTGGGGACAGACTTGTGTCCTGAATCCAAAAGAATGGTAAGAGAGAAGGCAGCTGAACTCATTTAAAGGGCAGCTGACTACAGTATTCCACACTGACCCATCAGAAAATTATTTCTGCAGCAAAGCTGCTGCCTACTTCTGCCTCAGAAGACCTTCGCTTCTTCACACCCTAGTTGTCACCCATTGCCAGATTTTAGCCAGTTCAGGGCAAAACATAACATCGAATCAGTGACCTGGTTATAATTCCCTGAATTACTTTTCTCAGAAGACAATCCTGATGCTGCTGTCAATCTCTGGGACTACTTTGATGCAGGATGTGGATTTTGTAAGTGTCCTGTCAGAGATGATGGATGTTGTAGGAACATTTTGCCTTTTATTACACATACTTATCTGATGGTTTTGTGTTTTGTTGCAGAGTGCGCTGAAAAGTGAAGTCTTGCGTGTTACTCTAAAAGCTGCATTTTTTCTTAGTGCTGCCTATATTTTGTCTGCAGGCAAGGGTCTACTGCCCAGCAAAAGGGAGCTGGCTGTTGTTTTTCTTCAGAAAAAAATGCATGCATTTTTAGTAGTTGCAACAGCAGGACAACTAACAGGATTCACTGGAATCAAACATAAATAATGTGTAAGGTTGGATTCTAGACTGCAAAGTTTGTCTGTGAAAGAAGTCCTCTTTCCAGCCTCGACAGTGACATTGTCCCAGGTGAAGGCAAGCAAGCACCCTGGTAACTAAGAACCTGATTTATTTTTTTTTTCCCAGCAGAAATAATATTTAAAAGTTGGGAGATATTTGTCTTAGGCTCTGAATTATTTTTCAGTTATTTGCGTGCACACGCTAAAAAGTCAATAATCTTTGAAGGCCAAACACCTCCATCAGAGGTAGGAGAAAAGTATATGAGGCTATTATCTTGTCACAGTGTTAAAGGGAACAGCTTCTTGGCATTCTGGAAAGGAGGAGTTGACAAAGAGCTATGGTGTGGCATATAGTTCTGTGGGACTAAACCTGATATTCTGAAATGTGAGGTTATGGTTTGTATGCTAATGAGAACCCGGATGAGGAAACCATTCATTCTTCAACGAGATCACATTCCCCTGTTCCTCATATACCTTACAGAGGAGATACGTGGGCAAATAAATTGCTACTAGTAGACACGCATTTTTCATTCAAGACTTCTGTGCTCTTGAGTTTGGACAGAAATTTTTTATTATAATTACAACTATATGTAAAACATTGTGCAAAGAGAATTTACCACTGTTCCTACTCTATGACGTCTCTCACAAAACCTATGCTCTGCACATAGAGCTAATCCTTGAAAAGTCAAGATATAGAGGTATAATTAAAAAATAAGAAGTAAAATATTGCTTGGCTATGAACAAAGTATCAGGTCTGTTGTATTTCATCTGTGGCCAGGAAAAGACTCCCATGGGATTACTCTAGTCCTCAAAATACAGTTTTCTTATCCTATTCAAGACATCTTACTAGATTCCTTGTTAAATGGGGAGATTGAATTTCATTGGGATTCTCAGTCTACCCTGACCTTTTTAAGTAAACCATAATAAAAAGCACAAGAAGAATCTGATACCATAAGGGTATGCCATATTTGGGCCAGCAGGTGATATTCTTTGATATTTGTGGTAACCATCAATCTGTCATTTCTCTGCATTGTTTATGCCAATATCAGAGGCATTAGACAAACCAAAATAATCCCAAACTCTCTGAAACCTTTGTAAAATTTAATAACTCTTCTGCTTTTTTTTTTTTGCCCTGACGAAGAATAATTTTTTTCTTTCAGAGATCAAAGACTGATACTCTGTGTGGGTCTGGCACAAAAGCTGACATCTCCTCAAACTGTTAAATATTTATTTGCTGCTATTCAACTGCCAGGCATAATCAGTTAGACACTCTTAAAGACTTTGATGGTTGTAGAAGATGTTTGTGACAATGGTATCGTTTCCAGGTTATGACTAGGTTGCCGTATGACATGATTTCATAGGTTTATTTTTGGGTATTGTCCTTCTTGTGCTGAAGTCTGTTATAACTTTGGCATGGGTTTTACTGAAAGCACAACTGGTCATTCTTTGTATTTCATGACAAGGCTAAAAAAAAAAAAAGCATTTCTGAAGGCAGAGACCAAAGCATTTAATGATAAATGACAGCAGATTCATCACCAAGTTAGACATTTGAAATATGGCAGTCTGCTTTAAAAAGTTACAAAACCCACTGCCTACCATCATTCTCTGTAGAGGATCTACTGCATCTGCCTGTCAGTTTGTGTGTAACTTGAATCTCTTGACACAAGGAAAAGGTAAAATAAAACGCTGTGTAAAAATCACTGTGGACTCACAATGTACCCAAATATGATATGCCAGTTCAAAGAATGGTGTTTGAAACAGACTATAGTTACTGACAAACATGTTATTAATGATCAGCCATCAAAAGCTTTTGATTAAAAAGAGAAATCCTGTAGTGCTAGAGAAGGCCATTTCTCTTTTTTTTCCTTATGCTATACTGGAAATACTTAGACAAAGGTGAACTTCTTTTTAAAAAGATCAGTTACACCTGCACTATATTTTTATCCTCTTTGGAAATCAGGAAAATAGAGAAGACAACTTGACTTCGTAGTGTTTTATCTATAAATGACACAAAAAGAAAATCCTTAGTTACAGGAGCTAAATGAATAATATATAATGCTACATGAAGCATTGCACTGAGAATCCCAGCTATGTTCCAGCCATTTTTAGCACACTTTAAGGAAAAACAACAACAACAAAAAGATTTGCCCTTGTTTGTCTTAACTAGAAGCATTTTCAATGCACTCAGATAAGTATGTAATGGGGCGATGTTCCATAGACCCCAGACAGAAGAGTTCAGCTTTTCAAAGATATTTAGACATTTTAGGAGATAGATAGATGCTTCTGAACTTATCAGATCCACCAAGACATATTAGAAGCTGAGGACCTTGGATAATTTGATGCCAGACATCTATCCTGCTTAGACTTGTTTGAAAATCCCAGTGAGTCTGCAGTCTCCTGCTTAAATCCCTAGCCACATTTCTAAGACTGTTTCAATATTGCCAGCTCTGGCCCGGAGCTCATGGAAAGCTGGTTGTTCACAGAGATATATATCATTCTCTGTGTCCTTGAGCACAGTGTCTGCTTTCTTCCTGTGACTTTTAATTTCAGCTCAGTTTTTGTGTGTCGACAATGATCTGACCCTTTTGCATGTCATCCCCTTGTCGTCCGGTGTTTTGGGTGCACGATGCTGGATCTAGTCCTTGCTGGCTCATGTGTTCTAGGTTTCCACCTTCAGCCCTCTAGCTGGGTGTCTCTCCCTGCATGTGCCTCAACATGTGAAATTAATTCTTCTTAGCCAACAGCCAAGGCAGAGCTCAGAGTAGGACATCAGTTATGAGGAAAAAGTTAAGGGGACAGGATTTGACTGACGCAGACTTAGTGGATTTGGCATTGAACCTACTGTGCATGTGCAGCTGGTTTGTACGTGTTGGTGTGGTTGAGGTCGTCCAAGGGTGTAAAGCTGTGATGCATGAACAGATAAACTGTACATGTGCTGCAGCCTCTGGACAGAAACCTCCATTGCTGTGGCCTGGAAAGTGGCTGCATTGCCAGTGATGAGACAGACCATGGGCTGAAACTCCACACACTGCTTAGGGTGGTAAGGTAGAGATGAAGGTCATGCCCCTGTTCTCCTTGTGCCTGTAATCAGGCAGATAAAGATCAGACTGCATCATACACAATAAAGATGCCAGTCATGCATGAAGAGACATAATTACAGACCTCTTTGCCTGCACAGAGTTCAGTTGTACTTTTACTCTTCCAAAATGGTCCTGGCAGAGGACTGGCATGTCAAAGAAGGAACGAATGTCACCTTTTCTTGTAGGTGCTGGTTACAGCGGCAGAACACTAGAGGTGAATATATTCAGTGAGCTTGTTTTTTCCATATGAGGTAGAGTGTTGTTTCTTGAGTTACACTTCTTTGGCGGAGTCAAGCATTTCCTGCGAGGACTGGATGTATTCATGCTCAGGCCCTGATCCTGCAATCTGATCTAACTGGGGGAGTTACATCTTGTGCAAAGATGAAAAAACCCTCACAGGATCTCTGCCTAGGTGAAAAGGTCTGCCAGGGTAGAAGTGGTTGCAGAACTGGAACGAGCAGCTGAAAATAAAAACTGAGTCAGAATAAAATACATAGGTAGAAAAAAAATCCCAAGTCAGATGATCTTGAAAACCCACTGCGCTCACAGGAAAATAATTTTTCAATGGTTTGTTCCAACAAACTGTTTTCAGAGTTTTCTACCTTTCCAGGATGACTTTATGTTTTTTATTATCATTTTTTCAGTTTTGACTCCAACAGTATTCCCCAAACTGTAGACAAAGCTGCAATTTGAGAAGATGTTTTCCCTCTGCAAAAGGGTTTGCAATTTTTCATTGTGTAAGGAATTGTAGGCAATCCTGAGGTGGCTTGTGGAGAATATGATAAATTTGCAAGGCATACTGTACTTCGAGAAAAAAGATGGAAAAGTTCCTCCACGCTTATTTTCTCCCCCATTTATAATCATTAGGCTTTAAATGCCCCATACATCTCTGTCATTTAGATAAGAGGCATTGATTGCTTAACTGCTGCACAGACATTTCATACACCTGGTTTTAGATGACATTTCAGGGGTGGAAAGAGAAGGAAGTACTGTAAAAAGTGTTCACAGTTTGCAATGTCAAACTTTATTACATAAAGTCATAAACAACAACAATTAGTAGTAAGCAGGTTCATAGCCAGGGTTTAAGCCAACTCTGGATTCATTAAATGTTTCCTGTAGTTGAGCAAGGCATTGCGATGTATAAACTGAGCCCTGATTTATAATAAAACCAAATAAAGTTCTAGAAAAGCTTTGCTTTTCCTTCTGATTGATTTCTTGTCAAGGTCCAGCAAAGCCCGAGGAAGGGGTTAAGTAGAGGTCTTGAGGGACCACTTGACATCTGCTACACTTGTGACTTTTTGATCTTGTTTTTTTTTTCCTCGCTTTGAGGGATGCTCTACAGTAAAGGCCATGTGTGCCTGCGTGTGTTTCCCAGAGATGGCTGGGGCTGGGAGGGGCACAGTGGCCAGGGGAGCAAAGAAAACAGCTTCTTGATGACAGATCAAATGAAAGCAAAAAAAAGAGGAGAAGGGGGATTACATGCTCTGTAATCATGATAATGGGAAGGAAAACATTGGAGGTCTCAAGTGTGAAAGCCTTTGTCCAGAGGAATGTAAGCGTCAAGGATGTTTTGATATTATAAACCAAAACTTCTCCCAAGTGCCTAGGATAGCAGCACTTGCCCAGTGCTCCACGTGCAAGTGGACAGCCCTGGGCTCATGGTGCAGTTTCCCCTTCCCGGGCACCACACGCAGCTGGGGGGAGGCTGAGGGCCCTGCCGTGGCCCTGGGGTCCTGGCAGAAGTCTGGGCACCCCGTTAGGTGGGCTGGGAGCTTGGGGAAGGTGGTGGGAAGCCGTGTATCTCATGGAGAAATCCACTGAGCTAGCCTCCTGCCCTGGTCACTTTGGAGGGTGACGTCTAACTTCTCTTGTACTTCTGCCTCCCAGTCTGTTTTTTCCCACACTCTCTCACCGGTTCCACCAAATAGTGGCTTCATTAGTTAAAAAAAACATGGTTTAGGAGAAGCCAACTCAGCTGCTTAGTGGATGGACGTCATCACAGGGCCTGCCTCTGGTAGCATGATCTCTGCCTTGGAGGCACTTGCATGGCAGCATGGGCCCCAAGGTCTCTGAGACCCATGAGGAGGCTTCAGTGCATGGGACAGCCTCCTCCAGGCATGGCCTCTGGGAACCACCACAGTGGTCTTTCCCTGGGGGCTCTGTAGTTTCTGGGGTGCCATCGAAGTGTGCTGGTGATGGGCAGCTCTTGAGCGTCTGTGGACAGCCACACCAGGAAGAAAGAGATGCCTGTTTGCTGACTGAGGCTCCCACATCTTCTCGGGTCACTTTTGCATCTTGTGAATGTCCCTGGGGGAAAAGGAGTGCCATAGTGCTTCCTCAGGCAAGTTTATGGTCTATTGTGGTATTTTGTGAATGAACAGCCTGTTGATCCCATAGCTTACCGGTTTCTCTTACAGGGTTTTTTCTCCTTCTTCTTTCCCTTCCACCTCCTTTAGCTGACTGACCTCCATTCCCAGTCTACCTCTGTGATGAACTCAGTCAAGCACTGTCCTCTAGGTTCCCCAAACACAGGTGTTTGAAATTGTGCTCAGGTTTTAACTCAACAGCACAACTTCGTCTCCAGGTCCAACAATAGAATTTACAAAGTAAGGGGCAATAAGACCACTTGCATGTGAGTGGAAGGGTCAATTTCCTTCTGATGATCCCACTTCTTGCTTGAAAGAGCTATTTCCCAGTAATGGGAGCACCACAGTTTCTTGTAATGTGGACTTTTCCCAGCCCTCATTGCCACAGCTGTGATAGATAGTAAGGCAAAAGCTGCTGGCCGATGTGCTGGTATCTGGAAGTTGCACGGGGACAAGCTTGAATGAGAAGTCTTCTTGCTTTCATGTGCCACAATTTCTGCAGTGCTGGAGTCCCCAGTGAGGACTTAAAGTGATCTTGAATAGCTTATGAGTGGAAATCCATTTACAATGAGAATGACCCCCACTGAACAAAAGTTTAAACAAATGCCCTCCGTATGCATTTCCTACAGTGGGGATCAAGTTCCACAAGCATGATGTAAGCAGGCCTCAGACAAGCCTCTCACCTACACACAGAACAGAAAGTATTTGCAAAGAAAACCAGAATGACAGCCATATGCATGGGACGTTTTATATGCTATGGCCAGGCTTGCAGGCCCCAAGCAGAAGGATCTTCTGATCTGAAGACGCAATTGAAAACAGGTGCCTGACACGCTGCACATTAAAAAGTATACAGGCAATGTGGGAGCTCTCTAGAGATTCTTTCAACTGCTAAAAATATGGAGACTACTTCCCAATCCCCGATCTTGTGCTTCCCCTCTAATCCCCGTGCTCCCCCTCCTCCCAGAAACAGAGGAAACTGCCAGGCCATGCTGATGATGCTCCGTTTAGTAAAAGAAAATATGAAAAAGATTAAGGAGGATCTATCAAAATGTCAGCCTGATCTTGAACTGCTGGACAAGAAGCTTTTTTTATACATGTCTGTCACAAAGACCTGGGTGACCTTGTTTTGCAAGTGAAAGCCTTTGACTGTGACCCAGGCATGCTTCCTGTGTCCAACTCTTATTTAGCAAATAAACTAAAAGCACTGTCCATGTTTATGGTAAACACCTGATTAGGTTCTACTAAAAAAAAAAAAAAGAAAAATTACAGCTGGATAATACAGGACCTAATTAGGTTTCCTTTTTATTTGTTGTGAGCAAATGTTCCTGATCTTTTTGAGCTCCAAGGCTCATTAAGTGGATGTTTTAAAATGGTACAACAGACAATGCAGCTGTATTTCATTTGTAGATAATTGATGCAATACATGTAATAACCCAACGAGATATGTTGACTCATGAGCTAATTTAGGTGTAGATGTTACAGCCCTTGTGCAGCTGGAAATGTTGCCATCACACAAATCAGTTGCAGATTAACGGAGTCAGGTCCCTGTCTGCACTAGGAAGAGATAAAAGCCCACAGTCAAATATAAAAACAAGTTCTGAAGAGTTATTGTAAGTTTAAACAGTATCTGAGAATATTTTCCCAACCACAATGCGTACTGTAACATGAACCCGGAATCATTTAACTATATGGTGATTTGGCAATTTTATATATAGTGGATTCATAAAGCCAAGAACAAGGGTAAGCAGAAAGGAGCATGACCTAATGTTTAGAAGCTGAGGCAGAGGTGGGCGTTTCCGCTCCTCCTATTAGCTCTGATACTGAATGATATCGGTAAAACTGTCTGGGGATCTGTTTGCTGGCACGGGTTCTGAAGCTATGGTATTTACTAACTACTGCTCCAGGACCTGCTGTCATTTGGTGACATAACCAAATAGCTAGAAGGTAGTGGTGTAGCCAGAGGGATTGGTGAGCTCTTTTCACCCCTATGTGTTAGAGGCACCCCATACCTCTTTTGCCTCATCTGTAGAACAGAAGTAAAAATGTTTATGCATTTTCTGAATCCGTTTTGTAATCTGTGGTGGAAAACAAACAAATACGCAATTCTGAAGTACTGTCGTGACTATTCTTATCACTAACATCATAGCAACATTTAAATACTGACTGTGTACAAGTGTATTCCCCACCACTAACTGGTGAGTCACCTTGTATATAACTTTATATGCATTGCAGTGAGCTTGGTGCTAGTGATCAGCACTCCTGATGATAATTAGTGGATGGTTCAATAACTACTTGCAGGAGGAAAAGGAAAAATAGGACTGGGCTCCTGCAAATCTATGCCTCAAACCTGGGATGTCTGCTGCTTTCTCGAGTGTAAACACTGACCAAGGCTTTTCCTCTATGTGGAATGTTTACAATATCTTTCACCCATGTGGGCTCCCTGAGGACAAATTAGGGCTGAGTTTAGCCTGTAGCCTCTGCGTCATTGCTTTCTCCCCTCTGTTTGACTGTCTTTTTCCAGAAAGTGCATGAAAGTATTTTGCACTATATCCTCTGCACATTGGTTAAAACTGACAAGCAATGACAGACTATCAGGACTCAGAGGCGCAAACAGGCAGGTGAATAGATGCAGGTGCAAGTGCATTTCCGCAGGAAACAGGCTAAAAACTGCTTCCTTGACTTGTTTCTACTGATGCAACTATCTTCACTGTGTTTGCTTTCTGCCTAATGCTGCTTGTTTCAGTAATCATCTGGAAGGACTAAACTGGAAATAGAAGTGGGTTAGACAAGAGTTTTCAAGACTTTTTTTTTTTTTTTTTTTTTTT
>Ga0065711_1029504_pt1 | contig 35925 bp, 15 predicted proteins | sample Hoacrofraction12_FD_59098 | JGI IMG/M metagenome (GOLD analysis project Ga0065711, IMG submission 59098) | Hoatzin crop microbial communities from Cojedes, Venezuela - Epithelial fraction 12 v2 (version 2) | ecosystem: Host-associated > Birds > Digestive system > Esophagus > Crop | place...
TGGACTAGATGACCCACAGAGGTCCCTTCCAACCCCTACTATTCTGTGATTCTGTGATTCTGTGAACTTGGCCAAGAAATCCAGAAATGTGCCCACCATTGCTGGTTTTCAGTCCCTCTGGATGGAATTTTCCTCTAGATGTGTTCACAGTCCCAGGTTGAGCAAATACATTTGTAAAAGCCAGTGGATGAGTAAAGCAAAAAAATTTTTGCATTTGTTTGGTCATTTTTACTTGTGGAAACTGGGCCATAAACTCACGTCATTGATTTACAACGCTTTCGGAAGCTCAGTTTACATAAACATGCAAAGTCTGGAGGGTTACCCAATGGTCGTCAGCCTGGAAATCTTGTGAGGATTCATTTACTGGGTCACTAGCTCAAGCTTCCAACCACATTCATATTATGCCCTCAGCTTCCGAATGAAACCAGAGTCAGCTGCCAATAACAACAGACAAGAGATAACTAGATGTTTTCCAGCCTCAGGTAAAATCTAATTCAGATGCGTACACCCTGAAATTTGGACTATACTTCAGATCTGTTCCTATTTTGTCTAGTCTCTGCCTGCTTGAGACACATGAAGAATTCAGGTTCTTACTTATATTTGCCAAAGCCATGCTAATATCAGGTCATCAAACATGAACAATTTAAAATAACTCTTCATCTTGGCCTAAACTGGAAAAATCTGTAAAAACCAGGAAGGCTAGCAATAAAGCAGACGGCTGCAGTTACTCGGGCAGTATAATATCACTGATACTTACTATACTCAGCACAAAATTTGTGGAGCTCCTTGGGCTTCCAGAATTCATTCATTAGACCCACCTATTCTCTTTATTTTTATATGCCAAATGCCAGCCCTTGGAGACAGGGTCCGTCTTTCCTTATACAGACTTGGCAGTTCCTAACGCACTGCAGTCCTACTTCTCGGCGGAATAGTACATGTTAGTTCAAGAGATCAAAACACTCACGTGCAATGGAGCCGTAAGAAGGCAAACGAAGATGGGTTTCCCAGCCTCTTCCGGTCTGGTTTTCTATTGAGTAGCAACAGAGCATCAACAGATTTTACTGTGACACAGAAATAACAACACTGCAACTAAGTTCCCTTTAGCCTTATGGGGTTAAGAATACTGTTTAAAAAAAATAGGAGGGGAGTGGAGAAGAAATTAACACTCATTTTTGCGAAGTTGTGTTTTTTCCAAACATTTGCTGTTCTTCCCATCGACAGACTTATCTGTGCTAGTTTCCTTCCGTGTCAAATAATGTCATGCAATGTGCTTGGTTTGGGTCAGATGCTAACACAAAAAGAGGAGGGGCTGGGGCCTTTCTAAGAGCACGTTCATTTGAAAAAGTATTTATTCAGTATATTAAATAAGTTTTCCACTGGGGATAGTTTTGTTCTCAGCATTCCTCTTACTGCACAGATTTGGAATCAATGCCTGATATTGTGCCTTTCTTGCAACTTGCCTTCAGAGTCTTCTCTTTAAGGAAATTATGCATGGAAATTCCTTTTTACGAGCTTTTACTGAAACCACAAGTCTGTATCTGAAATACGTACTACTTGAAAATTTTGCCCAAAGCTTTGTCTTGGCTATATAAAGAAATTATAGGTGTGGACCAATTTCTGAATTAGCATGAAAACGGCTTTTATGTGCATATGAGGAAGGCCTTTGAAACATCTTGCCAAAGGCTTTTTTGTCTTCTGGTTGTTATAAGAAAACATAGTTGCCCAAAAGAAAAAACCTGATCATGGTTCCACCTTAATCAGATTCACAATCGTGTCCTAATGCAATTTGTCCTAATCCATTTCTAAGGAAGACAACCATTTATGATTTGGAAAGACGTGTGGGAATAAATGTGGCTATATGGAAATCCCCTGAGTCCTTTATGTACTGTATTTTACCAGTTCATAAAAAGGCCTAATTACATTTTAGAGAAGGCGGCGTTATAGATGTGATGTATATTCTAATACAAAACCCCTCTACCCAGGTGTCCTACAATCAAACTGTGCTCAGTTTGCAATAACACAGTGCATTGTATATCTCTGTGGCTGGTTTTAGAATAATGTTGCCATGCTTAACGCATTTTAGTACTGATCACACATTTCAGCACATGGCTGAAAATGCTGCTATGCTTTTTATGTTTGGTAAAAGAATGCCTTCTGCTTAGTATGGCAGCAAATTGCCCTTACAGCAAAACAGATAATTACTTGGTGCCCACAGAATAAATTAATACCTGTGCAAACATCTGTATATTCTTCCATACACAAAACTGTATATAGTTATATGGTTAAACTGATGTGCTCCTGAGAATTAAGAGAGTTCAATGTGTTCAGGAATCTGCTTGGACATATCTACCCCACCCCGTGCACATGCACGTTGGGAAGTGAAGGGTGGGATGGGAAAGGGTACAGAAAAACACGTAAGAAAAAACTTCGTTTTATACCTATGAGTTGTCCCATTGGAATTGTGTGAATAAAGTTAACCAAAAGTGTTTTGAGTACTGGGGTCCTAAAATAATACAGCAGAGTTCCAAATGTGGAATGGTCGAGGTTTATTTGCACTGAAATTCTTTCATGTGCTATTTCCCTCCATACACACATATTAAAATATTATAACTGTTATTGTTAGGAAAAATTTTGCTATAAACATTAGTGACTATAATGAATGGCATAAAACTGGGGCAGGTCAGCAGTGTAAATAACCACAGTCTTTCTATTTACCCATTTGTATTAATTAGGAGATCACATAACACATGAACTCATAATTATCCAACATTTCATCATTTGTTTTTCACTTGAAAAGTTTAGGAGGGAATATTTTTCTTTTGCACACTCACATCTGTGGATGATCATTTGTTCTTTAGCTGGTGAAAACTGAGGTCTTAATTCAAAGTTTATCATGACTGGGTCTTCAGTGTGATTGGTTTCACGTACCGGAAAAGTTGCTGTTGATGAAGAAACAAAGGTTTTGCGTGCACCCTGTAAAGGATTTGTTTGTTTGTTTGTTAGCCTAATGAAAAATAGAGCTCCGATGAAGTCAAAATTTTGTTTTATACAGGATTTTAAGACATAAAAATTTAGCCCTGTTGCAAACTGGAGCAAAACCCAAAATAGTGCAGTTGTCTCTGAAGGAAAATTCCGTTACTTGTTCAAAACACATTGATCTTATTTTGTGCAGCTATAATGTTAAATAACACAAATGAAAAAAAAAGTGAAAGGCTTTAAAAATCTGTTTGAATCCCAAAATATCAAAGCAATATTTCAATATGAAGTAATTTAAGATCTTCTAAATAAAAGCAATATTGAAAAGCATTTCAAATTTTATAAATCTGCATAATTCAAAAGAACAGTTTCCTCAAAATGTCTTAAACCAGCTCAAAAAAATCAACAGAAAATTAAGTGCTGCATCATAAGAAAATTAGAATATTATTCTTTCCTTTCTTTTTTAATTATTTACTTTTAAACACACAGAAGAGATACATCCCCACTTGTTGTTCTAATGATTCTCTATCTAGTGCACCATATGACTAAAAAGATACTATTTACTTCTTGAAAACTTCTAGTCACGGTCAGAATGATTTGACATTGCTGCTTGGCAGCAGCACTGACAATCAAAGATGTGGAAAAAACTTCAGGGGAGGAAAAGGTGCATTATACCATCAGTTTTACTGGTAGCTTCTAACAAGAAGGGCCAAGATTAGATGCCTCCTGATGCAGAACCTGAAGTAATCCTCAACAACGAGGTGAAGGTTTGTTTCCAACAAAATACAAAGTCTCCAACTCATTTACAGTAGAACAGAAAGTGAGACACAATACATTTTTTTTTTGGTGCACTGCAAGAGTACATCTCCAAACTGAAGTCCTAATTAACATATGAACCAAACATTGCAGCAACCAAACTCATTTAATTTCAAGTTACTATATATACATATGCATATACACAAACCAGAACTGTTCTTGGATTTTTGTTGTTGTTATTGTTTTGGTTTGTCGTGGGCTTGACGGTTTTTGCTATATTGGATCTTGCTTTTATTTGAAAAATCTTCTCTTCTCATGTATTTGGTTTCAATGCTTGGCGTATGTTTCTTATGCACAGGTCACATCACATGTAGACCTGGACGCCATCATTGGTCTAGACAATACCATAGGGCAAATACTGCGGTTATTTGACAAAAACAAACTTTTTAGTGTTGAAGAATATTAGAACTAGTGCAGAATTAATGTATTATGAGCTGATGGGCAATCAGAATTCAAAAGTGGCCAGTTCTAACCAGGTATGAAAATAAATGTGCTCAATTTGAGACATGTCAGAAAGAACCACTCTCGCAGAATGGGTATTCAACCCTTTCTGAAATTTTGCCTTCTTTATACTGGATATCTAATAATAAAGGTCTCCAAAAATCTTCTCTTTTTTTAGTATTTAGTTTTAAATTTATTAAACCTGAAAGCTGCAGACATAGTCTTTGCAAGCTCAGCATGCTCCATATGTACTTTTGAGTACCTTTAACAAGACAAGACAGATTATTCTATTGGGAAGATTAATTTCTCATTGCTGTTGTTGTATAAGTACAGGCCTGTTTTCCTTTGTAATAAATAAAACTGAAGTCAACACATGTAACCACCGGTATAGTAAGTGCATGTTGTGAAACTTGCCTTGACTCAAATCTGTTTAATGGTTTTCCACTGAAAATTCAACATCTGCCAACACCACACAAATCTTGATAACTGATGTCATCATGAACCCATTAAGCCTTGGTTTTTCACATGTTAGGAAAACAAAGGGTTTATGGAAGACTGCTAACTGAGGGCTAAATCCTGGAGCCCTTACTCAACAGTAGGGATTGTTCCTTAAGTAAGGTGTGAGTAAGAACATCTTAAGCCTGGCAGAATGTAAGCAAGCTCTTGTTCCACATTAAATTTAATTAGCCAAGTCATTCATGAAAATAACACCGTAAGATATGCAACCTGTCACTGCAAATCACCTGTGTTTGTGCCTGTCGTCACTGAGGCTGATTTGGGAATGCATGTCCTGCCACACCAGCTACTGGCTTTGATGTGTCACAGCTGTGATACTGCAGCAAGGAAAAGCCATTTAAATCGAGCGGGAGCTCTGGAGCAGTCAGGCATTTCCCCTGAAGGTTCTGAAACTTCTCAGCAGAGGCAATCCAGAGATACGTATTGAATAAAAAGGTCCTCACACTAAAATCTCCTAACATGCCTGCAGGATCCCTGTATCTGTAGTTAGGTGAAAAGCTGTGTAGTGTTGAAACAGTAAGGAGCATCCATCCAGATAAAGGAGAAATCCCATGTTATCTCTAATATCCTTACACCTGCAAAACTGATAGTGCCTATCCAGCAGTTTGTTTCCTGGGCACAGAAGTGGTTAATCAAAGTTTCAGCATAAGACCTGTGGGGGAGGGAAAGTCATTTAATTAATGTGCCAGATATCCTTGCCAAAGCTTTTGCCAAGATTAGGTTCAGATTGTAAAGAAATCTCCAAGAGAAGGATAATTCTTAACACCTGTGGGCACTTTTATTAGCTGCTTGCACAGAATAGAAAACCTTATGTTAAAGTATTTGTCTCTGCTTTACCAAACTGACCTCACATGCTTTTATCTGGCCATAACCATAAGCAGATTTTAAAGCAGACTGCAGAAGAGATTGCTAATGGGCAAGCGCTCTGTGGCAAATCTACTTGAACAGAGTAACCTGTGGATGGAAGTAATCACATAAAGCTGTTCAAAAGGGACGCCTTCAAAATTCACTGTCAAGGGTAGATTCAGGTGCGCAGAGGAGGAAGAAAGTGATAGGGATCACTAGCATCTTAACTTATCTAGAAGAGGCACAGACCTCATGCAGCGTTGTGCTGGATCCAGGTCCAGGCCACTGGTGCAGAACCCTGGCTTTGTGAAGGGGAATAGCAAAATTGCCCGGGAACCTTGAAATTTTTTTCCCCTGAAACAACTTCAGCGGTGTTTTGGGTTTGGTTTTTTTTTGTTTGTTGTTGTAGTTTTTAGGGGGGTTGTGGGGGTTTTTTTTTTCAGAGGCTGTTGATTCTATAACACTCTGCAGAACAAGGTTCAAAAGTTGAATGCATAGCCACAATGCTTTTAAGGGAAAAAACCTCAGTAAACACCTGATGCATTTAGAAGCAGATTACAATAAATCTAAGAAATTATTATATTTTGATACTGCACAGTATAACTCCTTACTGAAAGAAATTACAGTGAATTTAAGGTTTGTTTATCTGTATTTTGTTGTGAAATAATTTCTTTACATCTGCAATGAACAGTTACAACTTTTTAATGGAGACTCATGGAATTGTTACTCACCCTTGATCAAACAATATGCACTTTCAGCACACATAAACACATAGATACATGGACAGACATGTACAACCCAATTTCTGCAACCGTTTGTGGCAGTGGGACACGAATTCTCAAATGTTCATCATTGCATGCACTTTAAATAGTCTCTCTTTAATCTGTTTTATCCACTTAAACTATATTTTTCTGAGGTTCAGAAAACTCCTACCTTTTTTCTAGCTAGAGCAACAGCAAAAGGGCTCTGATTTCCATTCTTCTAATGCTAATGAAATAAAAACACTAGTAATTAGAAAAAATATTAACATTTGCAACTTGCAAAAATATAGTAAAAAATAGATTTAGGTTTTTCAAGAAATTGTCTTTAAATGTTGCCCTGAGTTTTGCTGGTGTTATTGTTCTGGTTGCATTTTCTTGTTCCTGTCTCAGCTGCACATGAATCCTTTTAAATAAAAGGTTAACAACAACTTGCAACTCAGTAATTTCAGTTTGGATTCTTCCCTCTTCACTCATGCTAACTAACACCTCGTTCTGCAAGAGCCTAAGTCACCTAAATGAGTGATGATGATGATAATGAATAAATGACCAGGAACATCAGGAAAGCTGCAATGAATCTAAACCTTAACTCGTCTGTCCTTCCATTTTTTCCCAGCAAACATCACAAAAACAGTGAATCACCCTAAATATTGATTACCCTTTACATCAGGTAGGGTAATTTATGGCACTCACCACTTACTGTGCTGGCAAGGTTGCATGCTGTAAAGTGCTGCACGAGGTCAGGAGAGCAGAGCTGTGACAGAGCCCTGCCACTTGCAGTCATTTGCAGAGGAATTGCAGAATCAGGTCCTGATGTCCTGACTCTTTAATTTGGGAAGCAAGGCCCTCCCACAGCCTCTGAGGATATTGCAACTGATCTAATAGCTCACACGCCAGAGCAACTCCTGAGCAAATAGATCAGTTCAGAGCTGATGTCGCTTCTTAACTTTAAGAGAGCTGACTATAGTCTTAATTACAACTAATTTTCCACACTTCATACACTATAAATCTATAATTATGATTAGCTTTTACAAAGCAGATCATGAAAAAAAAGCAGATGTATTGGGATATTCTTAAAGGTATTTATGCTTGTCCAGGAAAGCAAAATTGCTTTTAAGGCTTTTACACTGTAATTCCTAATTTTCTGAGCCTCAAGAAAAAAAGCACTCCAGCACTTTCTGTTGGTTCTCTCCGCACTCCAGATTCAAGGTGATGGCCTTCTCCTGCCATTATGTTACAACTTAGAATAATTTTAAACCTGTTCCTAGGAACTTACTTTGAAAACAATTCTGAATATATGTATTGAAGAGCGGTCTTTTAAGAGACTGAACTTGACAATATTTAACACACCATTTTTGGGACAATAAAGATGGCAGGCAGATGCACAGATATCCTTGGTAGCGTTGCTGATACAAGTTTGTCTGGATAAGAGCTAACTATTCAACTTGCTAGAAACAATGCAAGAAGAAATGATGCAGACTTCTGTAAAATGTGACGCAGTTCTGCGTTCTGTGGAATTTGCTTGGGCCCCAGCCCTACAGAGTACATACATCTGAGTTTTACACCTGACTCGTTCCATCAGTTGAGAGAGGATTACTCATGCGTATCATGTGAAATGTGAAAATAAGTGCCTGCGGGATGGTAAGGAGCAACACAGGCACTGAAAAGACAGCATAATCTTGATGGGCAAATAACAAACATGTTCCTCCATGAAAAAAAAAACCAAACAAAAACACACCAAAAAAACAGAGCCTGCCATAATAGCCTCATCAATGCAAACCTGGCAAACATAGCACCATGGAGCTAGACTGCAATTTTTCCGCTAGAAGACTGACCTGTAATTCATTAACTTACTGCTAACACAGTATTCACCTCATGTTTAGTCCTTCAAAGCACTCAAAGCAAAAAGGAGCTGGAATGAATTTTTATTCCCCTCCCCTGGAAAAAGTGCGAGGCACATCATATTTGTAAAATTTCATAAACACTAGAAAAAGACTATAAAAAAAAAAATCTGTGACTGACCTATTGAATGTGTTCTTATGGCACTCAGAAAGGTTTTCCTGATTTTTTCATTCACATTAACACCATTAGACTGTAGCTCTTCTTTGATACTGTATTGCTCCCACACAAAAATAAACAAACCCTCCTGTACCACTGAAATTGCAATGTTCCAAGACCAATGATGAAACTGTTGCTTCTTTATATTCCTGGGTACTTGCCACCTGCCCCATGGCTAACACTGTACTCCAGAACACTTCCGGGTATTTCTGCAAAACCCACATTACCAAAATGACTGCTCAGTCTTTTCCTAGAACCTGAGTTCATGAATGGCTGTTAGTTTCACAAGTATTAAGGGGAGGCATTTGCCCAAATACTTACGTTGTTTTTTCTTTCATGAGATTGTGCAGAATTTATGACAACCTAAAACTGAGACCATGGTTGTTGTTTTAGCATGGGTTTATCAGCCTTTCTAACTGAAGACAGGTCCATAAATAAAACATCAGGCCACTTTTTTTTTTCTGTTATTATCCTCATTAGGATAAGATTAGATCACACAAAAGTCATATTATGTGAAAAATTGTGAAGTGTTATCTTAGACTCCTTTAATGGGAATAAAACCAGCAATTCCCAAATTCCTTCAGGAAACTCAGATGGGTGGCTCACTTGGAAATTTCCAAGCAACTGGCTGAAGAACTTCACTCCAGCTTCCCTGAACAAGTATAAGCTGTCATTCATTGACGAATTTTAGAGTGATTTCCTTCCTTTAGCTTTTGTATAAACCTCCTAACTAAAGCACTGCAACTTCTGGACAAAGTAGCACAGGAACTGGCAACTTCAGAAACAAAAGTTTATTTTTACTTTCTTTGATAAAATCTAGTTTTTGCTATCTTGAATCCCCCTATCTATTTACTTTTATTTTAAGGTCACTCAATTTTCAGGTTGCCCCTTGACAGTAGCAAAAGTCACCCATTAGTTACCAACTCATGTAGAGTCAACAACCCATTACCTTTCCCCTGCTCTGAAAATCATCTAGTTAATACATCACCACTAACCTCAGAGATTCCTAGCCTCTACTTTGGTGTTTTCTGTTTCAGACCAGAGAAGACCCTGTTTGCCTTCAAGCCTACCCAGTTTCTTCCAGCCTTATTAGCTGATGTAAAGACAGAAGAGAGGACTTCCTATAGTCCTGGGCAGTGGGTCTGCAAGTCTCCTTGGAGATTGGAAAGACTGTGGAGCTTTCTGGGAAGAATCTTCCTTTTGTTTTCATTTCCACACTCCAAGCCGTGTAACTGATGCCTAACAAGCACAGAGATGCATAACTCTTACAAGTGACTGTTTTTCAGAAGCGATGACAAAAATGCAACCTATTGTGACTTGTGTTTTTAAGCTGCTTAACAGAGGCTGATCAGCTCTGTGCCCCCAGTCTGGAGGCAAACTCCTGTTCTTCTACAGGTGAATTACAGGTCTGGATGAACAGCAAGAACAAATTCTTCAGTCCTGCAGGATTTTCTCTACTGCCAGGTCCGATTCTGTAAAATAGGACCTTGAAGTGTGTGCGTGGGGACCCTAATCCTACACTGAGTTACACATGCCTAATTTCAAGCTTTATGCTTTGGCTCTACCCACTTTGAGACAGATACTGCGTGTTGATCACTACTCCTCCTCTTCACACACCTTTATCACTGAGATGAAGTTCTACAAAACTGCATTAGAAAGCAGTAGTTTGAGAGACTGCATCCCCATTTCCTTGAGTAAAGCGTAGTCATATGGACATTAAAATGGTATAATTTCTTTTTGTGTTTCCGATTCCTGGACATGTTGGTTTATAATGGGTTAAAAGTCTGCTCCTAAGCACTGGTCGTTTTAAGGTGTATTCTTCTCCCCTGCTGATTTGCCCTCTGACCTTTTAGGGGCCAGGGCAGCTGCAGACTTCATTTTTACTCTATTTCCTGGTCTCTCTCCTGGCTGTGCACTCAATGTTTCCACAGCAGATTAATGACAGTTAATAACATCTGATATATCTGGACATTGCCACATAATGAGCTGCAGTCCCACTGGGTGCCTGAAGTGTCACTACTAACAAATTCACCAGAGCTGCACATAATTAGCATGTAAAGGGGGTGATCATGCAGTAAATCTGGAGGGGAAGATGGATAGCCCACAAGAAAAATATACAAGGGAAAAACACTGTTATTAACACTCATTGGTAAATGTATATGAATATTTTCTTGATAACAAACAGTGGACAGGTTACCTTTACAGTAACATTATTCCTTCCACGGCTGATAGGCAGAATTTCATTATGCCACTGCTAATGTTACAATATTTCTGCAAAATGTCACCATATGTAAATCAGCAGAGGTTAGAGTTTCCATCTTAGTTTTCTTTCAAGACACACTGTCCCTTTCTGCTATGGCCTAAATCTACCTTCTACTAGTTTACAGACATGCTAACATTGAACCAACCCTTGCAAAATAAGATCAGCACTGGAGTATCTTCCTTCTCCAATAGCTAAATAAGAATGAAGAATTTCAACACATGACAGAGAGAGCAAAAATACAAGAGAAAGATACAAGAGTAGAAATTAGATTACTTGATGAGGTTTTATCCAAGGTATAAGCTTTCCTGACACATCAGAAAACACCTAATAAAGAAAAATGGGATGCATGCACGGCGTGAGTTATGTAACCTGATCTGAACACAGGTACCTTGTGACCACCTGGCTGCCCATCACACACTAAGTGGTGCCTTTGGTCTGGATATGTGCAAGCAAAGAGGCTCTCCCAGGAGAAGGGGGTTGACAAGGAGCAGATAAATTGTCCTGATGGGCCATGTTCAGCCTGAAGAGCCCTAAACGGGGCAGCTCTGCTCTAGCTTTAAGTCACTGATTTCTCCTCATTAGAAACCATTGCTCAGCAATGCTAAAGACTTCATTTTGGTTAGAGGTTGTGTCATTTGCAGGCCTTTTGCTTCTTTGACATCTGGGTCGAAACATTTGCATTTACGTGACTCCAGCTCTGCGGTTTATTTGAGCCATTGGCCAAGACGTGGTTAATTCAAAGTGTAGGTTTTTTATAAATTGTTGTTATTATTTTGCTGAACAGAGAGGCCTTTGGCCCCGAAGGCTTCAGCCTTTAAATTGTATTTGTTCATAAGACACTTCTGTCACTTGAGGGAAAAAAAGTGTTAACAAGGGATCTTCACCTCAAAAAACAAACCCAAATGCCAACAAACAAAAAAAATCTGTCTATACACATATTCACATTCTGTGATACATTTTCCCATGATAAATAATTATTTAGAGATGTGAAAAATTCATAAGGGCTTACTCTAATCTCTGTAGCTGCCTTCTGCAGAGGGAGAGCTTGGCCAGGAGAGCACTGTGAGCCTCAGGATGAGCAAGCAAGACCTGACTGGGAACCAATTTTATATGAAAGGCAGAAATTGCACAGACCTCAGGTACCAGCCCCTGTTTGTCATGCTGATGAGCACTATTAAAAAACCTCGGCACTTTTAGCTGTTCCTGTCCACGACTGCATTCCTGTTTCTGTCATTAGCTCAGTGCTCATGAGCCACTCAGATCAGCTCAGTCTCTGAAAATTCCTGTATTTGCAACTCATACTGAATTTCGTGCTGGTTCGTAGTCTGCTGGAGAATCTCCCTTTGGAGTCATGTGACTTTAGCTTTTATCCTTTTTTTGCAAATGAAAGCTTCCGAACTTGATATTGCAGAAAAGTATAAACCCTAGAGGCTTAAAAACAGCATAGTTCATTAAGAAGCAAACATTTATTTTAAAAATCCCACAAGTTTTGCACCTTAGATAGGGCAATCCTACTGTTTTTTGCGGGGGAAAAAAAAAAGAAATTAAAAATCTTTAAACTCTTCCTGACAAATAACAACTTTAATTTTGAATCCCTTCTTCTATTGCCTTCTCTCTGCAATCCATATTTTAGCTCTCAGCACAATTATTCTTTTCAAGATTCACCTTTTCACATCTTCCCTTTGTATACAAAAAGACCCAAATGAAAAAAAACACCAAACAACAAGAAGGCTTATACTGTTTGTCTTGTTTTTAATGAAAGAATGAAGCTCACAGACTATCCAGCTCCCACAGGGGCCTTTTTTTATGCAATCTTAATGATAATTAACTGACAGTGACTGATGGCCAGTACTGGGGTAATAGAAGATACAACTACACCATTCTATCCAATTCACTTTTCTATTTTTTTATGAGTCCTTGTTTATTTCTGAATAGCATCAAATGAATTATTTGTCCAATTTGAATTTTGCATTTGAAGTTCATCAGAAACACATTTGCGCAATTGTTCTTTCGCCTTGCTGACTGGGATTTCATATCCTCAAATTTCTTTCTGTGTCAAGCTTAGAGAAAGCAACTACCTTTGCATTAGAAATACAAGAAAACACTCACACATGTTTCCTATGTTCCGTACGTAAAATTTTTTCTAGTGGAAAATGGGCCCTGGTGCACGGAGGTCATATAGAATTTTAGAATATGTCCACATGGAATTTTGTTGAAGGGAACGTGAGTATTTTTTAGCTTAATTTCAAAATATTGTTGTTAGCATTGTAGACATCTCTAGGGGTATTTTTTATATGCACTGAACTGTTTCACTACAAAATCACCTTTGCTGAAAAAATCCCACAGTCTCACGTTCAACTTCGGTCTTGTTAAATTTCACAGCATCTCGTAAATGTACGTTACGTCTAGCGTAACTACATGAAATTACTATATTTTATGCTTTATTCTTCAAATCTACTGTTTTAACTAATTGTTGCCATTATGCTAGTTGTGTCAGCCTTAAAATTTTTTATATATATCAACTGTTTTAAAAGCTTTTTGAAGAGGTCTATTGTTTTACCAGGAAAATGGTCCAATTTGAAATGTATGTTACACAGAAGACCTCATGTTTTAAATTTCTTCATCTGACAGGTGAATTCTCTCTAGTATTTCATCACTTGTTACATTTAAATGATATTATTTGAACTGCTTTTCTGAAAGACTCTTTCTTTCTTTTATTGGTTGAAAGAAAAATAAGTTCTTTTTAGACGTGCAGGGTTCCCTTAACAGCTTCACTGCCCTTTCAGCGTGTCATTACATATAACAAAATGTACACACAATGCATCCCTTGGGAGTTGAAGCTTATCATGGTGCAGTACTTTCAAAGTGAGTGTTTTATACCATTTGGCACCCTGAGGACATGTGAGGTGACACCACTGATCTCTCAGGAGAGATATCACTGATTTCTTACAGTTCTCACTGGTGAAGAAATTAGTCAATAATTTTACTTGGTAAATTCTAGCAGCCTTTTTTTTCCTTTCCATCCCCATAAGATGGAGGTTGTGGTAAAACTGCCTCTGCCTGGGCCTCAAGGCATGTTCAGTTTTTGCCTACCTTTATGCCCTCTTTGATGAGGGTAACAAATCAAGTTCAAGCATCCTGTACTGAAGGATCCTTCACCAAGTCAGTCACTGCTAAGCTCTGACTAGTAGGCAAGACTTCCATGGAGGTCTATCAACAAGTCTCAATCATCCACACAGGTTATTGCTCAGGGACAAGGGACACCTCTTTTCACCCCGCATCTGCCTGCTCTCGCTGAAGCATCCTTTTCTAATACCATCAGTGATCATTTGACACACTGGGGACTTCCAGCATTACAGCCAATAAACCTTCCCTGCTATGAGAAGAAAAACTAGTGTCCACGAATCATGCATTTTCAAGCACTGGAGAAGATGGGCAATACATGAATACCTCCTTACCTGAATGATTTTTGAGGAATGCTTTCCTTAAGAATAGGCTGGGAAATGTTGGTCTGTGTACAAGAAAGCACACATCAGCTTCACGCAGAAATTATGTGGTCCAACTGATTTACAGACAACTACAAAAGGAAAAAACAATTGCAAGAAAACCAAAAGTGATATTTTTTTCTTCAGCTGAAGGAACAAAGCAGCAACAACAAATGATTTTGTGTCAAAAGCAGCCTTCCAAGTGATCTAAAATTAAACACTTGCTTCCCACATACTGTGAGAAAAGGACACAAATGCACTGAAGTTGCAACACAGGAGCTGGGAGAGGCATTTTCACCCCTCACCGTACTGCCTGGCACCTGGATGCAAACTCATCTTCCTGCGGAATGAAGTTGAAATAAAAGCCCCCTACCCTCCTCAGGAAAGGATCCTGGCCACTGGGCAACTGGGTATTTCTGTCTCTGTGTACGAGGTCAGTTGAAGGGAGAGCGTTCTTCTGAATTTCTCCCATGGAAGCCCTGCCATGTATTGCCACAGAAAGCACAGTAGCCACCGAGGTGGAGTCCTGCCTTGCCACTGGGCCAAATTAAACTCTTTTTATAGAATGAGAAGCAGCAACAATAGGAGAAGCTGTGGGACTCTACACCACTTCCCCCAGTTTAAAATATTACAGCAATTCTTACATTCTCTGGGCAAATGTGTGGCTTAAGTTCAAAACACATCAGAAAAAGGTAGGAAAAGAACTGAGCTCTTCCAAGTCCTAACCTCTGTGATGCTGGAAAACTTGAGAGGCCAGGACAGCTTCATCACCTACATTACAAAAGTTTAATCTCAATTTCTTTCCTCAGAGAAAATTACTCATGAACATGTATAACTCATAAATGGAACACAAACCTGTGCTTTTCAGTAGGCTTGCTTCTAATTTTATGTAGACACTCCTGTCACCTCTGTGTAAGCAACATCAGGGACAAGTAGAAATGAAAACAACTATCTGATTATAAATCATCTGGTATCTGACACAACCTTAGGTATCTTCAAGGCAAGCAGGAATTGCCCGTTGCATCCAAGAGTTACCGAGATAAAGATACTTCTATATTCTATGGTGCTTGCTGTGTACAATATTATGTCAGAGATCATTTAAGATCTAATGCCACGGCATAAAAGACATCCTTAATTTTATGCTGGTGGCCCACTATAAAACGAAATAACAGGTAGACCGATCTGTGCGAAGCCATCAAAACAGAAGTATTTAGCTGAAAGCATTTCCTCCTCTTCAATTTTTAGATACACCTGGAAGAGAGCTCTCCGATTTGAAGCAGGATGCTCGCAGGATCATACGAATGTCTGCTGCAATTAACGGAAACAGAGTTTGTTTCTGAGGAAAGGCTTACCTCTGTTTGCCCCACTGAGTTTCAGACAAGGTTTTCTAATGCAATTTGAAGGTAGTTATCAGGCAAGCAACAGCCTCTTTCCAGAGTGGACGAATTAACGGATTAAAAGCTCTGCTGGTGTCACAACTCCATATACCCACTTCCATTCTTACAGGGCATATTGCTTGTCAAAATGTTATCTAGTTAGGTCAAGATGCTCAGGCTTCCCTGTTATACCCATTTGTACAGGCACCCATTAACTCTGAGCCAACATTACTTGGTAATTCATCAAACAACTTTTGTTTCAGCAAAACAAAATTTGTACCAGTCTACATCCCAATTACCTCCGACAAATCTGCTATGATTTGTAATTACATTATTATTTTAAATTAATCCATCCGTGAATTACAGTTGTATTTTGTTTATTCACTTGTTTAGACTGGACTAAAGAAATGAGCCAAGCATTCAGCCATTTATAATAAAAGTAAAATGACTAAAAAGACCCACTTTTTTTTTAGTTTGCATTAATGAGTTCATCCCAAAGTATATATGAAATAATATAGGAAATTAAGTTATAAATGTAGGGATGTTCTCTGAGTCACTATGAAAATCTGCATGCAAATGCATAATAATCACAAATCTACATTATTACAATATTAAAAAATACCTACAATTAAATTATCATGTGCAAATAATCATAATGTTATTGGAAACTCAATTATTGTGGCAACCCTTGTTGGGGAATTAGCAGGCTATGGCAAAGGCAAGTCAGACCTGAATTCATCAAATATATATTATCACAATATTACATGTTCACTTCGATTCCATGCAAAGACAAACATCCTCACTCACTAGTATCTGCTCAATGCATTTGTATTATTCATGAACAACTCTGTGATCTATTATACATACAAAACTGATTGTACGCTGCTTGCCAGAGGCTATAATGCAGAGACACAGAATTAATTTTATTATATACAGATGCATGATAATTGTGTAGAATTCAGTCAAATATCAAACTCTGCTCCTGTGCTCCATTATTTTACTTTCCAAAAAGAGGTCTAAGGTCAGAGGCAATTTCTCTTTGGTGACAGTGAAACTCTTTATCATTTAGAGTAGAAAGTTCCTGGGTACTAATGAGCCTGGAGCTGTGATGAATGGTCACACATTCCCTTTCGTCTCCAACCCCCACCCATCAAAGGGAAAATGTAATTTTTATTGAGATTCTCAAGAATTCATTGCCTCTCATGCACACAGAAGTCACTTTGGACTGTGGACTTAGGGACTTGATTTGTCAGAGATGCAGGCAACTTTTTTGTTTGTTTTGGAGACTTGGCTAAAATTGTCTAAGAAGATGATCAATACAATTATAGAAACTGGTTTGCAGCTGTAGTTTTAGTCCTGTAGGAACTGCTGTTATTTTCCAAATGTTTAAGTAAACCCTCCAGAAGTGTTTTCACAAGGCCATCTTCCCTGGTACAAGATTTCATTAAAAAAAATAAAACTACCTTCTCCTTTCTTCAGCACAGCAAAAGACTGATAGAAAGGCCCCCTTTCCTCTTCTCCCAAATCTGCCAAAGATTTTGGCAGAAAGGCAAAGATTAGTACCATCCAATGCTTTTGGAGATGTTTGAAGACACAGGGAGATAGATATGCACCAAACTTGAGAAGAGATTTGAACAAGGTGCACCACCTCAAAGTCCTGTTCTGGATTCAAAAGTTGTTCAAAGACAGTGGGACAGCCAACTTCAGCATATTCCAGTTTAGGTGAAAGCCAGGTCTAGGGGAGTAAGTGGTATGTGTGAATTTCAGCAACAATAACTACTGTCACTCCGCTTCAGAGATGGGTGTCAATTCCCATGTACTGCAGTTACACAAACACCCCTTGACATGCATCAGGCCCAATGATCCAAAAGAGTTGTTTTGGAAATGAGAAAAAGGTCACCTTTAACAAACCAAGAAAACTGTCCAGTGGGCCGTTCTCCAAGCTGCATTAAAAGTCAAACCCTGAAACATCTTTCCTAGTAGTTCCATTCACTCCCACTGTCCATCCACCATCCAGGCTGCTGGCTGTCATGCTCATTTGAATCTCTGTGCTTTAAGACTGAGGAACACGAACTCCCTGCCCAGTGCATTTGGAGTACAGTCCCACTGAAGCGTATCCTAAACCTGCTCTTGCATTACTGCCTTGCTTTCAACAGTCAAAAGCAAAAGATGCCCTCCAGTGCATTTATAGTTTAGATTCATAACATTTATAGAAATAAACTGTAACAATGACTCTAAAGGGTTTCTCTAAGTTTACCCATGATCCAGGGGAGATGTAAACAACCTCATCTTTAAATCTATCTTTCATATGCTTATGTCATGCCCAGAGTTCATAACCTTCATAGCTCTGAGAACAATGCAGGATGATCTGAACTTAGTAGTGCACAGCTCACGGTTTTACCAAAATATCATAAATTTACTATAAATTTGTAAAATCATCAGTGTCCTAACTAAGGAATGTGATAGACAGACAGGAAAATCTCAGGAAGGGGGAAGTGGACGAATCCCCAATGTAACATGTGGCTCCATCACAAGAGGTAATGGGAACGCTTTAAGCTGGGCTGCTTATCTTGGCTGACTCATAGCCATCAACAACAGAAACAGCAAAAACACAGCTCTGACTAGTTTCCAGGGCAGCAGTTTAGCTAATCAAAATGCTGGATGTGCAGAAGAAACACCTTTGCATTAAAGAACATCTCAGTAATGCTTTTTGTTATTTAATTGTTTACAACTCCATTCTGTTCTTAAAGATTTCTGGTTTCAGGTAGGCACAAGCTACACCTTTTTTTAGTGACAGCAATGACTCCAAGGGATCTGGTACCTTTTAAACATCCCACACTACCATGGTAAACCCATGATTATTTTCTGCCATTTCAGGTTGGCTAGGCAATCAGGTGAGCAGCAGGAACTTCAGGCTCAGGCAGCATCATTTAACTTCTACCTTTGCTGTAAAAGTAGGTAACATAAGCTGTCAGGTCGCAGAGGAGATCCTGGAGATCGTTAGCTTGACAGACTCTGGCAGGCAGTAAGACAACGGGGAGAAAGGCTCTACCGAAACCACTCATTTAGTCATCATTACCCAAGACCTGTGAGTTCTTAGATACAGATATGAAATTTCAGTAATTCAAGACTGTACCTCTTTCTAGTACTAAACCCACACTGTTTGAGTTCAGACAAAAATACAGATTTTAAGACATTTAGCTGAACCTCATCCAAACTACCAAACCTCTTAAACATGTGACGAGATCGAACAATTTGAGACGACATACTTTTATTAAAACTGAGATTGTTGCTCTGTCTGGTATGCCTGAAAACACCTCCATGGGTTAACCATGGCATTCTGGCACCTTCTCACTGACCTTCAACTTCTAAAACATACAAGGAAAAAAAAACGTAGCTGTTAAGCCACATTTTCAAAGTTTGTAAAATAAACTCATTTTAAAATCATGTTGCTTTTGATTGGTTTGCCCAACTCCAGTTACTAGTAGCCACACTAGAACCACCAACTAAATAGCAAATTGTTTCAAAGACCGATATTATTTCCTCAGTTAACATTTATTTTGCATGTATCAATAAAAGCACTACATGGAAGCAGTGTGCACACACAGAACATATATGGCTTCATTTTCTTTCCAGCTATCAGACAGCATTGCTCACTCAGAAATCCTTTGGTATTTAATATTCATAGTACAGAATCATCTACTGATCCCAATTAGGATCAAGAAATTTTGGGAGAGGTGTTGTACAAAACAAAGATTGTCACAGTTCTGCCACAAAGCACTTACAGTTGGACAGGCTGAAAACTCAACTATTGCTGCACTGTGTATTCTATGAGAAGTATTTTTTAATGTTATTCTAGTCACCCTTAAATGCAAATATGACACTATAGGTAGCTCTATGTAGTAATGGAGGACATTGCACTTCTTGCAGCAAACACGGGACAATACTCTACTTCAGCTGCTACTGAGACAAAATAGCTACCTTGTCTTACCAGGGTGATTTTTATATTTTTGTGCATACATTTTGTTTTGGTGGAAAATTTAATGACACAATAGTATTAGTCAAGCTGAATGTAATTTAGAGGATAATTCTTTTTCAAACAAAAAAAAAGTCCAAAAATAACAAAAAGTATACATTTTGACTGTCTTCCTAATGAGAACAATTTGACATTTGATTTCAAAATTCAGTAATATATTTGAGGTGTACCCCTTCTCCAACACTTCTTTCCCCAAGAGAGACAACAGAATAGTAATTTGCTTGCACTTGGTTTAACCGAACTCTTACTCTCACTCCTAACCTCTGACAAAAAGGCTTTCCTAGTTCATAAAGTACCAAAAAATATGAAAAAATTCAAATTTTTGCATAGTCATATTGGCCATGATCAGCCTTCCTTCTTGGGAGGCGTACAGACAGAGCAGGTTACCTTTGAGGTGAGTTTAGTATTTAAAGTGTTCTTTGGGAAACCTGCATTACTGCCAGAGAACAGCTTTCCCAAGGTTGAGCAGAGAGCTGGATGGGATCAGAGCTCAGGAGTAATGTCTCCCAGCCACACAGGATCCCCAGCTCTCTTCTGCAGCCCACTAAAGGCCCCTGGCAACACGGATCCCCCAAATGAGGCAGTAGAGGATGCTTCTTCAAATACCTCCTTGATGCCAAGGATGTTTCTGTGGTAATTCTGCATTCAGTGTTTCAGGCTCATGTAGTGTGAGAGGATACACCAGGGCCTAAGGAGATGAACGGACTTATTTAAGGTTGTGTGTACCCAGGGGGCTTCCATAATTTTGGGTGCACAGAAGTACAAAGATGGAATAATGACAATGTTGTGCTGCACTTCAATTGTTGAATTACTTCAATACCTTGCTCACAGATGTGTGCGTGTGAATCTGATCAACCAAACTCCTCACAGGAAGCAGAGATTATTCTGAGATATTATTCCTGCTTCTGCTACAGAAAAAAGAAGCACCAGCTTTTCGGGACCTCTGTATACAGGGATGTGTGTGTGCATGCATACGCACACAGGCACCCTCTCTCTATGTACACACAAAAAAGCTGAGGATAAAAGGTTTCCTATACACAGCACATTATTCTCAGAAAAGTATGACTTCTAATAACAGACTCACCTTTTCATGCAGAAAAAACACACCAAAACCTGTTTGATTGTTCATCTACCTAGCTGTTTATAATAAAAAAATAATTAAAAAAAGAACAACAGAAAATTAGATTTTTTTCTGTGTCATTTTAAATCCCAGAAAAGGAAGTTTTCCAATGTCTTTTCTTCTTGAATCATTTTTTGGTTTAGATCCTAAACCAGCACATTCAACTATTCAATTTGCTGCTGGTATTGGGGTTACATGTCAAGGCGTTGGTAGCAGGGGGGCTACACAGGTGGCTTCTGTGAGAAGCTGCTAGAAACTTCCCCTACATCTGCAAGAATTTTTTTTCCCTAGGTGAGTCTGTTTTGCCTGTGACAGTAATTGCTGAGTGATCTCCCCCTCCTTATCTCAACCCACAAGCCTTTCCTTGTAATTTCTCTCCTCTGTCCAGCTGAGGAGGGGAGTGATAGAGCAGTTTTGGTGGACACCTGGCATCCAGCCAGGCCAACCCACCACACCGTTCAATAACAGGGACTCACGTTGCCTTCTAAAAGCGTACAAAAGAAGTTGTGTCTTTTTGCTTTCATTTTCCCTGTGTGTTTGTTGCATACTGGCATCAAATTCCCTGCAGGCATCCTAACCTTGCAATTGGAGAAACAGTGCTCTAGGGTTTTCCACATGTCTAATACACCTGGATAAAAAGTGCTAATTGTCACCAACTTCCATTAAATGACAGCAGTAAGGCACAAAATATGCTTGATTTGCAAACGCTAGAGCCACTGGGAGTTAGCAGCAGATTAATAATTGTGCAGAGCTCGAACATTCCCCTGACACTGCCAGTCTGGGTTTCCAACGTAACACCAGATTACAAGGCCTTTGTTTTTAGCTTGCTTTCCTAAGGAAATAAGGCTTAGGCAGCTGAACTGTCTCCTGTGCATGTGTCTCACTGCCGTACCTTCCCACAATAATTCCTGGTCAATCTTAATACATTTTATAGGAAGGTAGAGGTCGCAAACATACATTGGCCTTAGCAGTTTTATGGAAAACAGGCAGCTAGGTAGATATAATCAAGCCTGAGATTAAGAGTTTCAAATATCCTGGCTTTCTAGATCCAGGTATTCCTGTGGACAAACAAACCCTAATTCTGCTCAAGTTTTGTTAGTGCTGAAAGCAGAAGGGAGGTGTGCCATATCACATATTCATCAGGCAGCAGCTCTTGCATGTGACCACCTTTACAGATCAAGTGTCAGACTAGGTTCCCAGTTGTGGTTTTTTTTCCTTCTAACAAACATATGTTCCAAAAATCCTATTTCAGCTTGAGGCTTTGAATGCACATCAGGAGGCAGTGTCTCACACAGCTACAATCTTGCTCCACTTTCCTCCAGATAAGTTCAGGGGCCAACACTTTACCTTCTTTCTTCTTGCTCTGCTTCTCCCGCTGCTGTTTCCTCTCTGCTCTTGGCACACGTGGGCACGTACTCTTGGGTATGAGGACAGCAGCCCTATAGCATGCAAGCTGACTGACGGCTCCGGTGGCATCACAAAGCTCATTTCTGCATGCAGCAACACGATTATGGCGAAGGTGAGGGTGAGGTTGAGTGAATGTGTTTCAACACTTCTTTCTTGGTATTTATTACTGCACCATAGCATTCCTGCAGTCTGGCCTGCTGCTGCTCCAGCTGCTTATGCAAGATCCTGATTGAACGCAACAGCAGAAGCCGTCGATACATAACTATCTGGAGCCGGTACTTCTCCTTTTCCTCCTTTTTCTTGTTTTCTAAGGTCTCCATTACTTTTTCAGTCTTTGTCCAAATCAGCTGGCCCAGACTACAAGGAGCCGTATCGCCCTTGGTGCCACTCCCCACCTGCAGTGTGCAGCAGCCCACGGGGTTGGTTCTGGGCAGGGCAGTGGCAGTTGGCAGGGGCTCACCAACCCCACCAGGCACTCTTGGGACCTGCGACACCTCTGAACTTGGATCACCATCACAGCAGGGGCTTTCAGAGCAGGGGGAGGCAATGCCTACAGGCTGCAGGTTACTGACCACTGTGGGGTACGACAAGCCACTTAACGATTCATTTACAGCTGTTGGGTGACGCTCAGCCAACCCAGAGGCTGTCTTCTGTGCCTGGCCTCCACTAACCATCCCTGGGCCAGTCAGGGCTTTTGCCTGGGCCATGGCCTTGCTGCAGAGGACGGACAGTTTATCTGGCACTACTGAGCTTCCCTTGTCTTCCTTCAGGCTGGTCAACGACGGGCTGGCAGAGCAACTGGGGGATGCCGTTACAGCATCACAATTTGGAAATGAGTCTTCACCATCACTGTTATTTTGGATCTCCTCTTCATCTCTTGTTATTACACCTACTGTTTCAGCCATTTATTGCATAAGCTACAGAAAGTTTCTGTGGACAAAGCGGAAGCAAGAGGATTTCATTTCCACATACACACACACACACGTACACGCACAGAAACCCATTGCAGAGTGACATTTGAAGAAAGAACCCGTCTTTATATTTAAGCAATGGACTTACTACTTTTCTAATAAAGCACAACCCTTGGGTCACTTCAGGCCATTTCTTGTGATTTCCATTAGATGTTCTTCGAGACACAACATTAATCCAATAATAATTAAAATGATATACTGTACTATTAACATTCTCAAATCTTTAAAGGCAAGCGATCTATCCCTGCAGCACTGGCTGTGCTGACTAATTAAACAGAATACAGTTGTAAATGGGCATTGTAAGCGCTTCTCCCATTTAAGAACACAGCTCTAACGAGTGTAGTTCGTAGAGACGGGCGAGTTATCAGGATTGATCAGCTTTAAAGGGAGGTGGATGTACCACAAACAGCAGGTTGCATTTAAATGCCCTGTCCAAGATTAATCTATCTGCTACCAGTTTGTTTACAAGCTCTCCTTTTCCCCTCCTATTAATTTTAACAGTAAAGCTAGATTAGCACCACACTAGCCATAGACAGGAAAAAGAAACCAAACACTTACCGAGGTTACTGGGGAAAGGAAAAGAGTAACAGTGCATTGTGTCTCTGTATCATGTTTTCTTGGATATGAGTCAGCACAATCTGGAGCAGAAACATCACAGTGCTGGAGCAGGAGCAGCATTACACCACTGTTCCACCCAGCAACAACAGTCAGTCCCAATCACAGAGGAGTGCAGGGCTGGTTTCTTCCTTCCTGAGAGGATATTCCTCCCTGGCATTCAGCTTTTATGTCATCTTTGTGCACGAAAATGAAAACTAGAGTTGGATGACATTTCTTTTCCCACCTCAAAAACAAATATACCCGATTCACACTCATTCTACAGAGGGACAATATCTACGGCCCTTCCTATCCCTACCAGTCAGCAAGGATGTAACACAACACCAAAGAGACGGTGAGGCATTCTGGACTCCAGTGTACACATTTTCCTTCAGAAGAAATAAGCTTGGATAAACTTTAGCTGCATGAACAAGCTAAACCCAAAAACAAAACAAGATTTCAGCATCAACTGAATACCAAGCATAAAGGCAGGCAGAAGCTGCATATTGAAGTGCTTAAGGTATGCCCATGTTTAATTATGTTGGCCTAATTTTTAAGGAGAAGCTCTACATCCAACTAAAGTATCTCACAGAACAACAAACTTTATCTGCACCTTTGATGTTCAGAAAAGCTACCTTCAGCATCCTCTTTCACCTGTAATGCCAGGGAAAAAAAATCATAAAGCATCTATCTGCGTCTACTTCAGTCAATCTACCACAGGGCTTCAGTTGCCCCAAGACTTTCTCTATTCCGTTCTGCTAATATAAACAGAAGAAAGAACCAATCCAAAACACTATGTAGAATCTTCCTGGAGCTGGAAAAGAATGAAGGTAGATCCTATCTCCACTTCTACTTCATATGTGCTGCAATACATATAATAATTTCTTATTTTTCATCTGTCCTGACTATCCTGCTTTCTGAATGAATCTGTTAGGATATACTTCCAACATCGAACATAAGAAGTCCAGTTAACATAAATTCAGATTTGTACCCTGAGGTCTAACTTCAATGCATTTTCTAGTGTAAGAGATATTTTGCACTGAATTGGTAAAATAAACTAAACCTGCTGTGTTTATGTGCCAGATCGTGCTGCAGATTATATAAACAATACTAGGAAGAGATTAATATCCAGTGAGTTAATAAACTCTGCCAGTTTATATCTTGGTGATTCCCATTTATCTGAATCACAAGTTACCGTAATTGAAGAATATGGAACTCAGATAACAGGGATTTTACTGTATTACACATGGAAAAGGTTCATTGTAATGCAGCATTATGTATGGAGTCTTTTAGTTTTGGCTGCTCTCCTCTCCAAAGCACTGCAGATGTATCTTCCCACTACAAAGAGGACAGCAGATGGGTGCTAGGTAGTACACAGTCTCCAGCTACATCAATAATTTTCTATCAATCAGCAATACTATCCTATTCCTCACTTCTACATTTGTAGCAATTTGCTGCAAAATAACTATTTTTTAATAGTCTAACAGCGCATGAAGAAACAGGGGTTTGGTTTTGGTTTTTTTATGGGTTGCTTTGTTGTTTTCTTTTGTGTTTGTTTGTTTTTTAAGCTCTCTGAAGCAGGGGGACTGTGTTTGAAAGGATGGGGAGAGGGACAAAAAGTGGTTTTGCACACCAAATTAGTTTCATCAAAATGAATATTAAATGTTTTATAGGTGTGGATCTGGATGAAATAAATAGCATCTTATACAAGCAACTAAATAAAACTACAGTCAAAACTCATTGAGCCTGATGCCTTTTCACAGAATACTATGACTTCAGCTGTAATCTATTAAGCTTAATAGCAAAAAATATTCAGTCCGTTGGACTTAGAGATTCAGCAAAATAGAAGTACTGTAAAAGATACATATTTATTATGGCTAAAATGCAAGTGCCATTTTTGGCTAGAGTTGCATGCATGTTTCTGTTCTTACCCTCCCTTCCATTGTTCACAGCTTCCTAAAATCTCACCTAGAGCATCAGATGGAAATTTTCTAGAATGAGTTTCTGCCTGAAGGTGAATATATACTGAACACTTCAGCCAAAAAGACTGAGACTCTCAAGAACGAAAGCAGGAACAAAAACAGTCTTATGGCTGGGAAGACTTAGGGAAACCTTTCAGGAGAAAGGCCGCTTGTGTAATGCATAGACTGGGGAATAGGGAACGACACCATGGCTCATTTCAAATGGAACACGTAAATTCATGTTCTGAGATGATACAGCAATCCTTCTTTTCCCTCAAGACTGTTACCCCGACAAAGTGACTCCTACAGTTTAGCTCCCTTTTATCTGCAATTTGACAGCTTAATAAAGAGACCTGAAAAGACCTTACATTAGCTGCTTCTTCTGCAAGAGGCACATTGTGCTGTTTCACTGGAGAAGAAACATTTTGAGAAGAATTTGCTGTTCCCACTGATAGCCCGATGCAGGCAAACTTTTCTCGATGCCTCTTGCTCACTCCCGGACTTGTTTTCTGAGGCTGTATTTGTGGAAACCTTTCCAGGCAGAAGCTACTGCAGATTTCATGGCGAATACGTCTGTCAGTCTGACACACTGAGAATTTCAGGCAGGTAAAATGAAAGCAAAGACACCTTCAGTTGAGGTTCATTGCATTTTATTACCACACACTCACAGGTAGATGCAGCTGCGGCAATTTCAGAGTGTAGACCCTGGGGAGCTACCTTCAAGCTGTCAGTCTTGCATGCCCCTGCAAGGTCTATGCTAACAGAGGTTTTCAATCCATCACACTCCTGTAGATACTAGCTACAAGGGGTACTTGGCAAACTACGGGCTCATTCATATCTGTAAGCACATGCTGAAATACTCTGTGCTTGCTTGCCTGTAGAATGAGGGCTTAGCCATCACAGTTGTCTTACACAGCAGCAGGAAAGAAATGGTCACAGGGGAGTCTCTGCAGATAGTCCTGACAACTATTTCTCCTTTCTCTTCCAATTAGAACATCATTCTCCAGTGTGGACAGACGTGAGGACAGGAAGGTGCATGGTCTTGTTTCTTTATTAAGTACAAATGTTTTACCAAAGTTCAAAGCATAACAGACAAATACACTTACAAACAGCTTCAGAAGGTGATAAGCACTGGCAAAGATATGTCATTATAAGACTGTAGCCGGTGAAGCTATGTTGGTTTCTATTTGAGTTTGGGGAGTACTTTTAACACAGTAGTAAAAAATATCCTATTACACAGTAGTGTAATTCCATATTTTATATTAATTGCTCTTAAAGATCAAAAGTCATATTCTGTCTGTTGATGTACACACTCGCATGGCCTCCTATGAAATCAGTGAGAACCACATGTGTGCATCTGAGGCCTAAGTTTTTCCCCAAAGATTCTTTAAAATCTGTTTGCAGAGCAGTAAGTCACAAAAGAAAGTCATATGTTCCCTTTCTTCTGCCTCCATACTCAAAACAGACACAAGCTGTTACAGGATGCTCTGCATTACACTGGATGGTAATGGTACCCCAAGGGACCACTGGTCAGCCGAGGATTGCTGTCATTCTCCTCTCACCCTCATCAACTCCTAGGTGTTTCTGCAAGCTTTTACACCAGCAGAGAAATAAGAAATGGAGCCCAGCCCCATGTGCAGCCCACTAATGATATCAAGAAGTGCTCTTGTTATTTCAGTGGCAGGGAAAAGCACAATGGGATATCTCAATGGCTTTCAGACAGAAGGAAATTAGGTATCTGTACAGACCTGCAGCGCAATCTTGTGTACAGGTAACCTGGAAGCTTTTAAGAAAAAGCAGAGTGGATACACGATTTTACCAGTGGGGAAAGGTCCAATGGTTTCAGACACGAACATCTAGGGATTGCAGTACGTCATCTTTATATTAAGGGTATAAAACATTGAAACAATCTGCCATGACTGGCAAAAATTAGAAGGCTTCCTGCCAGTCTCAACAGAACTGCCTGTCAGAGGTACAAATCTCTGCAGGAGTAGCTCAGACTGCATTCAGACTAAAGTTGGGTTGAGTTTGCAAGCTTCAGAATCTCAAGTCTGCAGGTGCCAAAGTGACTCAAACACTAGGGAGGGTTTGATGACAGCTCTCACTGCAATATTTCTGCAACTCTACTACTAACCCTGCTTGAGCTTAAATATTCCCAGGGACACAAAATGAAAAGTATATTTATATGGCTTTATAAAGTTGTTTTAAAAGTGGAATGTTTTGATTTTTCCTCAAGGCAGCAGCTGTTCTCTCTCCCATCTATGTGGAAAGCATTAGCTTATGATTCAAATCACCATTCACGAGTAAAAGGATAACGGCATCATTGCCTAAACCAGTTTATAGTCTAAATCCACATTCCTGCCATCCAGTGCATGGAAATGGGTTGTTATGCTGAAACAGCCACGGAGAACTTTCTAAAGTCTTGTTGTGAACTCAGGGATCTACTTCAGCTCACACAATAAACAGTTAAGGTTGGCACAGAGGCCAAAGTGGAAATGGATAACCCATGGGTATACATAGCTGGGCTTTTGTTTGGTTTTCTCCCATGTAGGCAGACCGATCTGTGCTGGGCAGATCCAATGGACATCAAATGGGCTGGTACATTTCAAAGCGGAGCAAACTATTTGCATTTCTAGAATGGGTTAAGAATGTTTCGCAATTGACAAATAAAGGAGGACAGCTTGCATGACCAGGGTGTCTGCAGCATATACTCTACAAACGAGTGAGGGGGGGCAAATGGAAATCTTTATAGTGATTAAAAAAAACAACCATGAATCATGAGAACTACCAGTTTACCCCATTTACTGTTTCTTCTTCTAATGGAGAGAATACGCTTGTCTATAATTCATTACTATTGTATGGAAAAGGAAAATCTGGATATACACTGAAAAAATGATGGATTGAAAAAAATAGCTTCCCTTAAGTGTTAAGTGAAAAGGAAATTCTAAAATATCAAAGGTTTCATTATTTTTTTTTCCCATAATGAAAAAGGATTGTGGTTTATGGTAGCAAAATTAAAGGTGACTTTCTTCACTGTGATACAGCTGCTTCTATTTTTTTAATCTTATTTTTGCAGGATGCCTACCATTTTGGTCAGCGAAAAACAAAGTGCGGGAGGGGGAGAGAAAAAAATGCAAAAGAATTTAAAGTAGAAAGATCATGTAACCTGAGATGCTATTACAGCCTTCCTATGGAGAAGAGACTAAAAAATTCTTCCTGCAGATGGTACTTGAAATATATTTGAATAACCTCCAGTATTAAAAGATTTAAAAGTACTGCACATATATTGCAAGAACTCCATGCCTGGCAGGTAAATACTGGATTACCCAACCTAGCTGTTAGATTTCAGATGTGAAAATGGGTATGTAGACAACTCACGTGTCTAGTTACAATTCACATCCGGTACGCGTTGAGAGAAAATAACTTTTCTGCTAAGGAATATGTAAACAAACTACGTAATTTCTGATAATTGATGCTTATGTTTGCTTTCATTTTGACACTTGATCCTAACTGACAAACTGATGGCTAGGAAAGAAGAAAACTTTAAGCTGTAAGAACAATAAACAAAGCTCTGTGAGAGATGGAAAAAAAAGCGCCATACATGACAGGGAAACTTCAGGAAGTGGGGCTAAGCCACAAATGGGTAGACAAGTAATTGGTGTTTCACCACAGCTTCAAATGAACTTACAGACCTTTCAAGAAGCCAAATGCATTTCTTTAAAAAAGTAGCAACATTAAAATCTTTTAAAAGGGTATGCATTTTCTGCCTTAGCTGTCGAACCAGAATGGTAGAAGATGAGAATATTAAGAAAATAACAATTAATATAAAATTTTTTGTTAAGAAACAGTTTCAGATCAAGTGGCTAAAAAAAAAAAAATTAAAGCATTCATGCTGTTTGAGCCTAACTGTTTCTGTGAATCTTAAATTGTCTCATGAGGAGCTTAACTCCACAGCTCAGTACTAAAGACTGAAAAGACAGCACCTAGAAACACCTCAAAAATTCTGCTTTCTCGTTCAGTATGCCTTGGTGCAGAGCCCACTGTGGTGTCGCCTACCCTTGCATAGCACCCAAAGCAGCCCAGCTCTACTCACAGTGTCTGTGCAGGCTCACCTCCTGTCTGTGTTGTCCCCACACAAACACAGAGTGAAAAAAACTTTCCCCAAGCTCACTTGGGGCTGAGCAGAAGGTCAGGCTTGCTCACTCCTTAATGCCTTTGAAGCTGCTAACATGGCTGAGATAGACGAGAGTGAGTAGGATACAAGCCTGTCTGTCAGCAAAAAACATGATCTCAGCAGTATGTAGCGTAATTGATCTAAATCTCAGCTAACAGACTCCAACAGGGAGAGGAGGCATATGGACCACAGGGTTTGTTGTACTTGACCATGTTCTTACTTTGCTATGTAGGCATTGCTCAGCAACCTGGATTTTTGTAGCCTGGTTAGTACAGATAATTCCTTCACACCAGCAGTTTCATTTTTACATGCATAGGCTCTTTGCTGAGGGTATGTCAAAGTCCAATTCATTACCTGCAGAATTATCAGCTAAAACCCTATCACTTTTCTATAAGCACAATTTTTAAGAGATTAGAAAGTTACAGAGGAAAGATAGCCATATACAATTAATGAAAGATAAGCCTCCAAAGGCTTGGAGGTTTACTTTAGAGATGTGTATCTACAGATACTTAAAGGAAAATGAGACATGGAGTCCAATTTTTACTTGACTGAACAGAGGACAGGCTAAGAATGAAGAATCTGAGATACCAATCCCACTGAAGTCTCAGGCTGAGGAGAAATAATGTGTCCTTCCTGGAAACAGCAAACATAGTGAGGTTCTGGATGTCAAAACTATGTAATGCTTCTTTGTACTACTTAAGTTTCCTGCAGCTGTTCCTGCTCGAACCTTGAACCCCTGTTGAACCTCCCTGAGCCTCAGGCAAAGGTCCTGCTAGAACCTCACTGGCATGTGCAGTTCCAAATCCTCCTCATACCCAGAAGGCACTAGCAAACTGTTATTAACTCCAGTGACACCAGGCCACAATTTTATCCTCAGTCATGGTTACAAAGCCTCCTTGAGATCTACCCGAAGAGCATTAAAAGATCACAGAGCAAGATCATTACCAACTATGAATGTATTATTTGCCACCTTACAAGCTTTCTCCCCATACTTTCTAAAACCTGTGCCAAGGCACCACCAGCACCACCTTAGTAACTCCTGAAGAGACCCCAGCACTTACTAGAGGTATTTTACTAATTAAGATTTTGAGACAATAAGCAAAAACATAATGTCTGGCCTCACGCTTGGCAAATTACTCACAGTTCCCTGCTTCCCTTCACAAAATTGTCTCAATTACAGCCACTGCCAGTAGGGATCTGAGACAGAGAGTGCAGCAAATAAATAAGTAAATAAATGCCTACATAGGTGAACTGCACTTCCATAGGCAAAAATCATGAGTCAAATGAGTGAAGGATCTGCTGCTCTCTGACGTAAGGTAATTGTACATACACCAATGTGCAAGATGCCTTCAAGAGACTTCTATCATTGCTTGGGTAAGCAATAATTCAAATTGCCAGTCTACTTATTCCAGGAACTTGCACTACTCTCAAGTGAAGGTTGCTGTTTTGTTTTTCTAAAAGGATGGCTCACCTCTGCAGCTTCTTTTAGTATAGGTTGACGGAATGAGTGTGCTTCATGTGTGCCGGAAGGAGGTGGAATTGGCCACGCTGAGCAAGTTAAGGCAATCCAAAGCTTTGAGACAGGGGAAAAATAAATCCAAGTGGAAGAACACATAGTACATGTACGAACAACACCCACACAGACTATGTGAGGTCTTGCTTTCTTGCTTGGAAGAACAAACAGTCTTTTCTGAACTCTGCTCATTTTTACAGACAAAGCCGTTAAGCTCATTGGACAAAAGTGCAACTCACAAGAGAATTACAGGTACCTAATCTAGGTAATTTATCTCATCCTAAAGTGTTTTCAACACAGACAGGAGAAACCGCCACTTGGAATAGGCCACTTGGAATAGGCTTCCTTTATCTTCACTTTCAAACAACGTAACTTTCAGATGACTAAATTCACAGTAGCACACCTTAATCATGAGGCATGCATTACTGAGAGAGACCGAAAGCCCAGCCTTTGCACAGTTAGAGCAGGAACTCTTGGTTGGTGGAGAAGGTGATCCTTGCACTGGTATAGCCAAATAGCTTCCAGCAACCACTGTGTTAGGTGTTTCCTGAGCTTGATGCTGCATCTAGATAACTGCGTTTAGCGGTCATTGGTGGAACAATTTCCTTAATTCCCTTTTGAAGCCACTTATGCTATTTGCTGCTATGACATCCCGTGGCAATGAATTCTGCAATCTAGTTTTACACTGCATGAATAGCATTACCAACAGAGCAAGCCACACCTTCCCAGGGATTCAGTAACATGCTGACACCACCTTACTTTCATCTCTTTTAATCTCATGAATCATTAGCAATACGACCAAGATTTCCACATCTTTCTGCTTTTTTCCCAATATGAAAAAGCATTTTTAAAGCAATGGCTATCAACGGGCAAATGACCTGGTAGACTTTTGCGCAGGAATGTGTACTTCTCATATAGCTTATGCTACCATAAACCCAAGGCTGGCTGAGGCTATTCAGCAAAGGTGGCAAAAAAATGAGAAGAAAATAATTATTTGCAGAAAGAGATGTGAGGCTGGGAGGGGATGGGGAATCCCCTCACTCCTGGAACAGCCCAAGTAGGAAGCAGCGGAGTCTCCCTGGAGGAGAAAAACTAGGAGAAACTGGATGGAGTTTTAGAGGGAGGGTGAATGAGAAAAACAGACTGGGAGAAGGCAAAAAGATGTCTTTAGATTTCCACAAGAACTGAACTGGAGAAAGGGGAGTGGGAGGGACAGTGGGGAGGCGGGTTAAAGGATTGTATTCCTGTTATCGTCAGAAGAGAGAGGGTACGAAACAAGACCTGGATGGCCTCTCCCCCAAGTCTGCTGCCCTAGGCGACTGTTTAGTTTGCCTTTGCCCAAGCCACCGTGAGATGTTACAAAGTGAGTTTCCAAAACGCTCTGAGTCACCAGAACATGGATGACGTCTGTGGATTCAAACCACCTTTCAAGATTATGAATCTCTTTTGAATATCCATTATGCCGATGATGTGTAACAAAATCACTGCTGTAATGTGATGCACATGTCAACTTTAAGGATGCAGTCCCTGCTCAGATGGCATCAGCAGAGGGACACGTCAGCATGGTGGATTACCAGAGCAAATGCTTTAGCATGCAAAGTGATGCAATGTGTTTTAACAACAATTGTTCCCTTATGTTTGTTTCTGTGTCAGGTTTGACGTGACTATCTGCCAGGACAATGCTCAGGATCCCTTGCTTTGCTTTGCAGAAGCTGATTATGTGATCAAATGCTTAAAGCACATAAAATCACTTCCAAGATTCAATGAGATAGATGTGGCAGAAAAGTCAGTAGGAGTTTGAAATAATTGACGCTAACAGCTAGACCTGGATTTTTCAAAAGAATATGCTTTTTGTTTTAGATTTGGGATTTTTTTGTTGTGGTTTTTTTTCTTCTTCTAATGCACTATTGTATAAATTATCTAGAAATTCAGCCTTAGCATAACGCTCACATCAAATGAAATTCACCCGTTAAGAAAGAACATGCATGGGGTCCTCCCTGTAGTGGAAAAAATCAGTCTTTGTGTAGAGCAGAAACCATGTGAGCCTGCTTACTCTGTGCACATGCCTAGAACAACACAGCAGACTCCAATGGCATAGCAGAGCTAATGCCTGTAGGACTGGGAGACTGAGCACTGAGCTGTAGCTCTCAGCAGCCCTTTCCCTCTGTCTGTGACATTAAAGTTTTTCCAGTAAAGGCCCAGACCCCTATAGAAATGTTGCATACGTGGATGGTTGTAGAAGAAAACTGTTCTTCTGTTAATCACTTTTATATCGCATTTCCAGCCTACCCTGAAGCATCATACATTGCCCAAACTGAGGAAGTGTGGTTGGTATTGAACAGACAAGGGCAGGAGGCAAAATGACTCTGGCACTTGCCCAGAAGTCATGATCCCATGTAGAGGCTTCACCCTGTGCTCCCAGTTTTGGATCTCGCCTGGCACCAGTGTCTTACACAGCTTTGCAAGTGCTTCAGTCCTTCAGAGGTGTTTAGGCACTGAAACCAGTGAGAAGTGGTACCTATACGCTTTCAGAAATCTGTCTTTAATTTAGTCATCCCATAAATCTCTTTAATGGAGACATCCTTCATCTTTTCTGCTTCACAAGCCAGTTGTGAAGCTTAATTACATGATGATTATAAAGTCCAGTAAATACAACATATATTAAGAGCAGTTAATGAGATTTCTGTCAGAAGGAGACTCCATCTCTTGTGAAATATTACTCACATGTTGCAAAAATAAAAAAAAACTGATTTCAAAAGAAAAACACAGAAATATTTAATACAAAACAAATCCAGCTTGATTACTTCTGTGAATATGTTATACAACTCAATGATATTTACTAGCACGGCACGGCAATTAGCACAGACCTTTTTGACCAACAAGGAATACTGTCTGCCATCCATGTGTCAGTCATTGCCTGCAGTGCGTGGCCAAGACTGGGACCCCAGACCCACAAGGGATCTATTTCCCAAGGGATCTAGTGGCTTAAATACCTCCAGAGACCTGGCATGAGGTCCCATTGCACAAAGTACCATGTAAATCAACTACAAAAAGACCGACTCAGTTTCAAGTTGTGCGTACTTGATAATGCAGCCTCACCTTACCACTGGGTCCCATATATAGAAAATGAGTGCATGTGGCATCATTGCAATTGCAATGTATTCAGCCAGTTCAGATTCCTCACACTGCGTTAACCTTTTGTCCATAGTCTTTGTACAACCAAAGTACCTTATGCTGCCAGAAAAGAATGAAGAAAAGAAGAAAAATAAAAAAGAGAAGGTCTAAAAAGTTATGCAGTATTAACTATGTAATGGCTGAAGGGAATCCAGTGCACAAGACAGAAATACTTTCCTAACAGATACTCACTTACTGACCAATTAATTCATTTCATAGCACAGTGGACCTTGGCTAGGTGACTATGTGCACACATAAGACTGCAGAGAAAGTGTTGCTTCCATAGTCAGTGTTTTCTCAAGCAGCAGTGAAGCATGCAGCCTAACAAGGGTAGAAGGACTCAAAGGGAGAGGTGTCATTCCTTAAAAAGACAGAGCTCTTTTGCGCACACCCTTCCCAGACAGAACAAACACACCCCACCTACGCTGTATCTGGGGGAATACATTTGCTGTTAACAATTATCGTATGGAATTCAGAGATTAATAAGACTTTTGCAGAGCTCAGGCAGGAGTCATTTTCAGTACATGATGCCTGTTACAGCAAGTCCTATTAATATTCACCAAAGGAAAACCTGTTTGTTGACCTAAAGTGTGACTGCTTCCTATTCTCTTCTTGGGAAATTATTTAGATCCTGTGGGACAACTGTACTGAGCTTTTGATGCAAATATTAAAATTCTATTTAGATGTACAGTGTTTTAATGCAAATTTTTACCATAAAACCAAATGCTCCATTCAGTTAAATTAATAGAATTACAAAAAGATGTAATGATAGCAATTAAGTCTTGAAAATGCAAATTTTATAGTCAAGGACAATTACCTCATTTATAGTATACTGGAATGATGCCAGATGAAGGTAATTTAGATCCCCCTAGCTCACAGTTATATCATGAAGGATATCTTAATTTCATTAGTACAACAAAGATGGGTGAGAACTTAGAGAATACAAAAAAAAAAAGAGATAGGAGAAAAAAATTTGACTTTTCTCATTTCATTGCAGCTAGAATATATAGATCTTACCAAAGTATTAGTAATATTTCTTTCTAATCCCATCTCTGAAAAAAATGCTCTTTTTTTTTATTAGCAGCAATGGAACATTAGTATGCAAAATGTCAGCTTTATTCAAATACTCAGAGCCAACGTGCCCATAACACAACAGTTACAGACCTCCCATTATTTCAGATTTAAGGATGCATATAGTGTTAGCTCTTGGCTTACAAGGTTTCAGTCCATGGCCTTAGTAACACATGGTTTTGACTCCAACAGGACTTAAAACATTCTTGAAAAATTCCACTCACTCTTACAAAAGTACTTGTGTGTCCCCCAAAAAGGAAAGTCAAATATCATTAGTTTTCATTAGCATAACAAAAAGTGATCAAGTGGATGCAGAATACAGAGTGATATACTACAGATTTCCTAGCCTCCTTTGAAGGGGGGGGGGGG
>Ga0065711_1029506_pt1 | contig 35918 bp, 28 predicted proteins | sample Hoacrofraction12_FD_59098 | JGI IMG/M metagenome (GOLD analysis project Ga0065711, IMG submission 59098) | Hoatzin crop microbial communities from Cojedes, Venezuela - Epithelial fraction 12 v2 (version 2) | ecosystem: Host-associated > Birds > Digestive system > Esophagus > Crop | place...
GCACAGGAAGTTCCGTCTGAACATGAGGAAGAACTTCTTCCCTCTGAGGGTGACGGAGCCCTGGAACAGGCTGCCCAGGGAGGTTGTGGAGTCTCCTTCTCTGGAGATATTCAAGACCTGCCTGGACAAGATCCTGTGCAGCCTACTGTAGGTGACCCTGCTTTGGCAGGGGGGTTGGACTAGATGACCCACAGAGGTCCCTTCCAACCCCTACTATTCTGTGATTCTGTGATTCTGTGATTCTGTATGGGTAGCACAGGCTTTGACAAAGCCATGGATCACTAGTTTTTTTCACAGTAACATGTAAAAAAATGTACATTAAAGTAACAGTCATGTTGCTTAAGGCTTTGTTGGGCAGTGCTCTGAGGAAACAGATCCAGCGCCTGACATAGTGTGTAGATATGAATTTGTGGAGATACCATCTCCATGCTGTTAATGAGCAGCAGAAATTCAGAGGGATTAATTGATCTTCCAAATATCACACAAAAAGTGGGATTCGGCTCCAGGTCAAAACACCTGCATTTAAATATACTTGCGTAGGTGTACAGTTATGAACTATATGTGGAAGCTCCCATTCTAGTCAATGGAAATCACAGGGGGAATCAGCTGCCTATGTTGTTACTTATATAGATACTTAGAACCATTTAAAATGTCCAAGAGATATATTCAAGGGCCTGACAGAAATAACACAGGACTTAAGGAATACTTATACCCTTCTAATGAGATAGCTGGAAGCCTGGAAGGATGACCCCCACCTAAACTTAGGCAACAGACACCAGAGGGTTATTCAACTTCCCAAAAGTAGACGTCTGCTTGGGACAAGCTGAACTGCTCTCTCAGATTCATAGTCTGGAACCCCATCGAGGGCATAGACATGGCAGTTGTCCATTTATTAGGCCATTTGAGATACTCCAGTCTACTCCAGCTGATCTCTAGATGACAGTCCCAAAGAGTTGAGGGCTCTTATAATTCTGTTCTCATATGGATATCTTGAAGATGCTGGGCAGCCTCAAATGACGCCAGATGTCTAGATTTGGGCAACTGTGTGCATCGACCATCATCTCCTATCAATACTTTCATTTTGGATAGCTTTCACTTAAATTTGTGTACCTGGATCTGCATCATGCCTAGTAAATCTGTATTGGAACTGGGATATAACAACATATCCGGACTCGCAGCCATGAACTCTGACTGAATTAGGGTTAAACTTTATTCTCTTAGGAATTTGGCTGCCAATATTCTTTATTCCTGAGTTGACCATATTTGCTTTTGGTGGGTGTAGAAACATAATAAACAGGGAATCTTTATTTAAGCTAAACCTAATAAGTCTGAAGATTTTGTTCATGTGCTGCTGAAACTGTATCTGAAGACAGCTCATATATGTAGAAAGTCACATTCACAGGATCCATGTACTTGAACATGTGCAGGTTAGCATACAAATACGTGTTAGGATCTGTGAGTTCTGGTGGTTATTAAAGAAATCTCTAGTTCTGCAGCTTAGTAATTTTGCTGAAACTTCAGTACTAAAACCTAAAAAAAAAAAATTGAAGACGTATTTTTAGGGTAATTGGTACTTCTCTTAGGCATGCTTTTCACCAGCTGACTATAGCTATAGTTATTATCAGTAGTTCAAGGCTACTCAGAGGAGTTATTCCTAAGAGAGAAGACGAGCAAGAGGAGGAGGAAAACCAGGCCCATGGATGCTCCACAAATTGTTGTTTCAGTTACTCATATATATTATTCACCTTACAGAGGGGAAGTAAGGAAGACTGAAGAAGATTCCACAACTAACTCATACCTCAATGGTAAACCCTTAGTGAAGCCTTCCTTGCCTAATGGCTGAACTAGGATCTAGCATGGAAAAGAGGAGGAGTTGAGCAGATTGGGTTGTTTTGGTTGAACTCTGGTAGGCAGCTAATCCTCACACAGCCACTCATTTAGTCCTCCTCAGTGGGATGGGTAGAAGTGAGAAAACTCATGGGTTGAGATACAGACAAGCTCAAAGACTGTGCTTACAGGTAAAGCAAACTAAGGAATTCATTCACTATTTCCCATCAGCAGGCAGACGTTCAGCCATTTCCAGGAAACCAGGGCTCCATCATGCATAACAATTACTTGGAAAGACAAACACCATAACTCTAAACATTCTTCACCCTTCCTCCTTCTTTCCCTAAATTTTATTGCTGAGCATGACATTGTAGGGTATGGAATACCTCTTTGGTCAGTTGAAGTCAGCTCTTCCAGCTGTGTCCCCTCCCACACTGTTGTGCATCTCCAACTTACTTTCTGGCGGGGTGGTATGAGAAGCAGAAAAGCCCTTGGCGCTGTGTAAGCACTGCTCAGGAGTAACTAAAACATCCATGTGTTATCAACACAGTTTTCAGCACGAATGCAAAATATAGCACCATATGAGCTACTATGAAGACAACTGACTCTACCTCAGACAGAAGCAGTACAGCTAAGAAGCTATCCTCTCTGCCTGAGTAGTAACAAACCTGTGTCAGTTCTACCTGCTATAGGTCCATATGTGTTCTCAGTCACCTTGTATCTGAACATCTCTCAGATGCGTGTTAAGCCATCTGAGAAACTTTGGTTACCTGCCAGCTGTAGGAAGCAGCTGAGTGTCCAGACAGTGAGCGTTTTCATTTATGGTCATTTTTGAACGGACGTAGCACTGTTTGTGTTCAGTACAGAAGTGGATGGGAGGAAGTTGACTTGCACGGAAAGCAGACTCAAATATGTTCATGGGCATTTGCAATGTGCCAACTAGAGGATTTATGAGGCCTGAACAAAAAAGCAACAGTATGCATCATGTGAATGCAACCTCAAATCATAAGGAAGCATCAGGAAGTTTCATACTGTGCATAATTCCTCTCTTTCCCGTCACCACAAATACTGATAATGTCCTCACTGTTGTCCAGAAATTGTATGAAAAACCCTGGCATGTGCCCAGGGAGAGTATAATTAGTAAAGACATGAAAAGAGAGAGAGAATGCTGGCACTTTTTGAAAGATTCAAAATCCCAGGGTGGTTTGGCGAAAGCAGTTCTGCGAGTTAATGAGACATGATGGTGTTAATAACTTCTTCATCTCTTGCTTAACTCAAGTGAGATGAATAACACCCTGTAAAAACTCATTCATAAGAACATGATCTGTGGCTGGTTCTTCCCTTGGTGCAAGAGAGGACAGGGAGCCAAAATTAATGTAACAGGTCTTTGGCGTTCCTAATGTCTGGAATTCACTATCCCACCTCCTCTTCCCTGAACTGTACACAAGTACACAAAGACATACAAAATAATACTCCATTTTAGAGTAGGAAAACTGAGGCACAAAGGCCATATCTGTACTAGTAAATTCAATGTTTCCAGGACATACGCTGCTCCGAAGTCACCTAGCATTGCCTGGATGTGACTCTGCAATTAAACTCTCTTAGCCTCCAGAATAAGGTGATCATATCCAAACGGCCCAGTGGAAATGGTCCATAGCTCATGCTAACTCCTAAAATACATGCGGCAATTGGCTAGGAAGGGACTGAGTTCACTAGTCTAAGCTACACTGACAGCAGTTCTGGTACCACCATGGTGATGGCCACCGCAGATACACTGAGATAAATGCATGAGCTGATTTCTTCACTGTCATATAGGAACAATCACCAGTAGTTCTAGGATCTGAACTTTCACTGTTTAAGAATAGTTTGAGCCACGAGACTACCTCTTTGTATGGAAGTTCAGCCTTGCCTAGCTCTTGTCTTTACCTCTTCTCTGTGGCACATGAGGTCTGCAATTATGCATCTTTTAACCACCCTTCCTAAATATGGTCATTTATACACTTTCTCCACTCTCTTGCTTTGTCTTCTGTAGGTCAGCACTGGCTAGATGACGCTCCAAGCACAGCAGCCAGCTTCAGTGCCACCACTTTGGACCTTTTGGAACATGTTCCTCGGATTTCCAGGCTCAGTTCTGAATCTCCCAGTGCTTTGAGGCCGACAGTGTGGGCAGAGACAGATGTTCACTTTGTCACATCTACAGTGGTGAATAGAATCATGCCACATACACCCTAAAGTTTATGCTGCCACTTCATTTCTTCGTTAACTCTTTCACCATGCCTGTTATACTCACTTGAATTTGTTTGACTTACTTAAACTCTTTTGTACTTACTTCTGGCTGTTCTACACAGTTTTTGCACCAATTTAACTAAATCAGTTTAGAAATCAATTTAGTTAAATCAGTACAAACCCCTTGGGTAAAACCAGATGGAGAATACCTTAATTTGATTTAATGTAAGTCAGGGTTTTTTAGTTGATATGCCCTATTTTCTTGTTGATGTGCATCAGCACTATCCCACCATCAACATGAAGATGGTCTCTCACATCTATGGAAAGGGGAATGTGCCTATAAAAAATAACTCCATTTATGATCCCAAGGTATTTGAATAAGACCTTGATTTTTTTCTTTTGCTCCTCCTACTCCTGGTGTCTAGGTGCCTTCTATGCTTAAAATAGTCTGTATTCTTTTTAATATAATGATTCATTTGAAGAGGTGAGAGGAGCAGCAGGCTCTGGAGAATTGTAATGGAATAGAAAGCCAACACTACACGTACAGTGCATGTCACTAGTGACTTGGAAGCCGTAACTATCCTTTGGCTGAATAAAAAAGGCTTGAAAAATGAGTCCATTTCACACTTTCACATTTTATAAACCCTTACATTAGCCAGGCTGAGAAGAGAGCCTAGGACTGAATATACAACAAGGCTGAGATGTCCTTCCTGCAGGTTCCCCCCAAGGCAGAGGCTGAGAGAAATCAGAGTGGGAAAAGTTTCCTCCATGGTGTTCATGTCCCATCTGCGGACAGAGATCTTTGCACCCCGTGTTCTGTCCTTCATGGACGTTACGTTATTGTTTATACAGGGACTGTCAGCAAAATAACTCCAAATTAACTGAAAGCGGGAATTTAAATTGCACTCAGTTGAACACTATTCTAATGGAGCCCAAACTCTGTCTTGCTTCACCCAATGTTAAACTGAATGAAGCAAAACTGAATTAAAGCCCCTTTAATTCTGAATGAGAGAGTCCACACGGTGTTTTAATTTAGTTGAACTAATCCACTTCAAAAATTAATTCAGATTAATTTTTCTCAGTATCCCTGAGCAGATCTGCAAAGCTGCCTGAGGGAGTTGGGAGCAATTTCCCTGTGTATGGAAATTGAACGAAATAGGCTCCAGTCCAATGGCTACTCCACAATAGTGCCTTGTGTGAGCACTGTTATTCCGGAATTAAATAAAGAATCATTCCAGATAATCTGTTGTGCTCTATGCCCTCATCCTACCTTTCTTCACAATGACTTCCTTAATCCCAACCATGAGATTTCTAAATCCCATTCTAAATTCTCACTGACAGAATTAAATGATAACATGGAATAGCAATTTAGGTTCTAGTTATTTTTGTAGGAAGCATTCTTTCCAAAATGAAAATAAGCATGATTTCACCCCACTCTGAAGGGCTGTGAATTTCAGTATGTCTGGGGCTAATTGAAACTCTGCAAACCAGTCAGAGTCAAACTGAAACTCTTCAGTTTAGCTTACATCAAACTAAATGCAGACAAGTATGCGTAAAAAAAAGAAATCAAACCAACTTTTAAAAGTTGCAATACTCTGGTTTTTATGAGTGCAAGCAAGGGTTTGGATATATTCTCCAAACAAATAGTAAACTGACTGTGCCATTTTCTTTGTATATGAAGTTGCAGTTAAGTCCATGTTTTTATTTCAAATCCATTTCTTCCTGATTTCTTAAACTTTTTTTTTCTTTCTTTTTTTTTTTTAGAGATAATTAATAGGAACTCTGGAAAATATCCTGTCATTTTGCATCTCATTTTTATACTGGAAAATTATTAGGGCTTTATTTTTCTCAGAATATATCTAGAAATCACATATATTTATATAAATAAATGGATTATTTTTGAGAAAACAAAGCTATTTAAACTGTTTGGGATAAACTTAGACAATGGCCTATAAAAATCCTAGTGCCTGTGAAAAACAATGTTCAGCATTTTGTACGAACACAGGACTGCAACTTGTGAACTCATGATAACGTTCTTAGTTTGAGGCAGCCAGTTTCAGAAAATCAATAACCATGCAGTAGCTCTTGCAGAAGGACTCGCAGGCACAAAACACTTTTTTTGCCACTGGGAAACAGATTTTACTGCCGAACTTCTGCACTAAAAATAGTAATTTTAGATCATAGTGATCAACGAATCAGGTGAAAGTATTTCTTGTGTTTTCTTCATTACTTCTTTCTCTTAGCATCTTCAATTTTCTTTGTGCATTGTATAAAATGGTCATATTTTAAACACACGTTTCAGATGCCTCTTTCAATCTGGATGAGAAAAAGCAGCATGTTCTGCTTAGATTGTCTGGAGGGATAGTTGTGAGAGAGAAGAGTGTTTGCTACAGCAGATAAACTGGTATTAGAACGTAAATTCCTCTTACCTATTCATTATCTCTTCTTGAGACTGAACTGTTAAAGGAGTGGGTGGAAAAATGTCTTATTTTTGTTGAACATCCTGTTGGTGGCAGCAGTTACAGTACATTCAATACATCAGCAAAAGTAAGAGCCTGTTCTGGCCAAGTAGTTCCAACATGCCATTTACTGGCAGAGAGGTGATCGCGGGTGGTGATCCCCCAAAAGCTAATGACTTTGCTGTGGCTTCAGCTGTTCAGCTTGCACAGAAAAACAGGGAAAGGAGGGGGGGGGAAAAAAACAAAACAAAAAACTATGATCCAGGAGCACTGCAAGACAAAAATTGTGTATGAGAGCAAGGGCTGGCAAAGCTCCGCAAAGAAAAGATAAAGTTGAGAGCTGGGTCTGGTGTGCGTGGCTGGGGAAAGTGATCACAGAATCATTGAATCACAGAATGTTAGGGGTTGGAAGGGACCTCTGTGGATCATCTAATCCAACCCCCCTGCCGAAGTAGGGCAGCGAAAATGTGGAGGGAGAAAGAGATGGAGGCAGGGATGGGGACAGGGATCACTAAGTTTAGTGATTAACGACAGTCGAAAGCTCAAGTCATTTGCTTGCTGTATGCCTCATGAGGAAGAAGAGAAAGAACAGAGGAAGCAGATTGGAGGAAGACAGGGGGTAGTCTAGAATCAGAATTTTTCATGCTGTGCTGATGATTTCAGGTGTTTCTGACTTTAGCTGCCCAACTGGTGTCTCTCTCAAGAGTGTCTGCCTTTTTCAGAATTTATTGTGGACACTCACTCTGGAAACTAAGCATCTTGAAGTTAGCATACAGTAATTGAAGCTGAGGAAGTTCCCAAAGTGATGAAGAGAGGGAGAGTAACACTTGACCAGGTCCTGTAGTGATAGGACAAGGGATAACAGTTTTAAACTGAAAAAGGGTAGGTTTAGATTGGACACAAGAAGGAAATTATTTATGATAAGGGTGATGAGACACTGGAACAGGATGCCCAGAGAAGCTGGTGATGCCCCATCCCTAAAAGTGTTCAAGGCCAAGCTGGACATGGCTTTGAGCAATCCGATCTAGTGAAAGATGTCCTCGTCCATGGCAGGTCGCTTCCAAGACAAACCACTCTATGATCCTATGATTTTATATATGTAATATAGAAATAATAGAATTTGACTTAGAGGAAGTAACTAGTCACTGTATGTCCCTCCTACTAATTTAGAGTCAGGCATTCCACCGTTTCCTTTTGATTTATTGACCTCATTCATTTTAAAAGGAGACTAGTAGTCCAATCACAAATTTTTCTGGATGAAAAGGGTGTTTCATCAGCATCTCCTCTCTTAGGCCTGGGATTTTCTTGTCTGGTGCTGGAGAGACTGAAGGGATATGGATAAAGAGTGAGTTTGGAGGAACAGAGAATCTGGTACTGCAGGCGCAATTATGAGATAGTCTACACCATTTTGTGGATTAGAAGTGGATCCTGATGCTTTATTGCACTGCTGAGAAAACTCCCTGTAGACCTTTAATAGGATTTCCACTGCCCGTTTCTGCCTTGTAGGGATAAGAGTTTGTGTGCTGAGGACAGTACTGGAGCTCTGGAAGAGAAAATGGGAAGGTATTTTGTACCTGTGTGTTGAAAATACATTTGCACAGCAAGCACTCACAGCAAGCTGTGCAAACTCACTTTTCTTAAACAAACATTCTGGAAAGCAAAGAGTTTTTGACATTTTCAGGGAGCCCCCGAGCTCCCATTGCCAGCTAGCAAAGCCGGATTGTCTCCCTTACAGGCAGCAGTAAAGTTCCTTGGAAGAAAATGAGAAGAGAAGAAAACAAAACAGACAAACCTCAAAGTCCCCAAGGGAATGAATAGAAATAAACACAGGCAATGTGGAAATCAGTGTTGATTCCTGCCATCAGATTCTCACTCAGTTTGACCTCAGGAACTGCACTGACATGTACCAGAGGGCAGGGAGTAGGAAAAAAAGGTAGGACACATGACATATGTAGTGGGGACAACTGATGTATTTTTAAGCAGCACTGTGCCTTGAAGTTGTTAATATAAACCACCTTCTAGTAGTTGTACTTAGCTATTATTTAGATAAACAACAGTAGTGGACTTTTTTCCAGTGTGCAAAGCCTTTAGTAAACCAAGAGCTTAAGGGAACATCCGCGTTTTTTCACTCAGTGACTTTAACTACACCCTGTTAAATTACTGGTCATCTATGGCCCCAGATTGCAGATCGATACCGAACTTTGACAGGACTAACAAATTAAAACTCAGATTAATGTCAACAAACTTTGTCTGTCTTAAACTCAGGCACCCGATCTAGGCTAATTCCCAAAGAAGACAGAAGTATCTCCAGTCGGAAATTCATGTTACCTGTGTGATTGACATTTGTCTCAGGAGAGGAGATTTGATATGAGAAGCAATTGTAGTTGCTGTTATCTGGTTATTATCTGTTTGCAGGGTGCTATTCTTGCCCCTCTCCCTCACCCAAACTATTTCACTTAGTATAGCCTCATTAATGCATGACACTATCCCTTACAGAATTCAGATAGCGCTCTTCTCCCTCCCTAGGTCTATGCTGTGTCTCCCACAACATTTACTGACAATGGAATGCCATTTGCCACTTCTTTACTTTTCCAGGAGAGGAGCTTGCAGTGCGTTCAAAGAAACAGCTAGCCCTGTAATCACCAGAGAAAGAGAGCAAGGGACTTCTGACTTTAATTTTGAAAGGTAGTATATTTGCATTTGCAAAGAAAAATACTTCAGTTTTCAAATTTTGCTGAAAAATTGATGTTTTCCAAAGCTCAGGAAAAATATCTGTCAGCCTTACCAAGAAGAATATGAAAGTTTCAAACACTAAAGTGTGGGTCAAGGCACATAGGCATTCTTGTGTCTTAAACAAGCAGCTAAATGGATGAACTGAGAAGAGGAGCATCATCTGTCCCATTAGCCGTCAGCTGCTTATTGCCCTAGGCAAAGACAACATATTGGGGGACTTTGTTATATTTTCTTTTTCACTTGGCTAGTTCTGTTTGAGTCAGTGGTTCAGACTAATTACTAGAAAATAAATAATAAAATATGTGAAATATATGAAATTCCCTCAGCAGGAGTGAATCTCTCTGCATACGGAAAGAACCAGTTCAGAACTCAGCAAAAATGCCACAGAGCCAGGAAATTTAGCAAGAAAGTTAATAACAAAACAACAAAAATATACTTAATTTTGTTCCATGTTTATTCACGTGGCTAATGTCTGGACATCCTGACAGTTACCACCTTCAATTCAAAGCACAGGAGGTGGTTGGTGTGCTGCCTTGGGCTTCATTTCTTGTTTTTCCACAAGTAGTGGAACAATGTTGTGAAGAATTAAAGATATTCAGACCTAAATTATCCCCACTGAAGTGAGTGATGGCATTAAACTTCATTGGTTTTAGCCTGTGTTTAAAACTAGGAAGTCAGACCAAATTTGTCCTCCAGCACCCCTTAACGTGCAATGGGAAGAAACAGACACTTTCTGAAAGTAATTTGTCTAACCTATCTTTGATAAATATTTTAAAAGGGGATCAGTCATCCTCTCCAAGTACCTTTATTTCTCATTATTGATTTTAGAAGGAAACCTGGAGATTAATATTCTACTTTAAACACTACAATTCTGTATTTTTATGTTAGGTAAAGAAATCTATGTGTCCAGAATTTAGGGAGGACAATGTTTTGAAGTAATCTTTTAATGCTTGTGGCATTGGTTTAAGCCTGATAGCCATTATCTTCCGAAACAACAGCGGGATTTGCCTCCCGTCACTCTATACTTCAGGCAGCTATGGCTGAGTGGGGCAGCTGAGGCTGTTGTCACACTCAGTGCAGAAAAACAAGTGTTGTTCGTCAGATGCATTTTAGAAGTACCTTAGCCCAGAAGGAAATGCAGGCGCTTCCTTCTCTTCGACGACTCTCAAAGCAGTTGGAATACAGCCACAGGCAGGCAGGGATGTCCAGTCTGCAGAAACATACCTGTCGGCAGATGAATCCCACTTGATGATACTGCTTATGACTTCACTGTTTCTTTCTACCTGAAAGCTACTAGTGGAACTCCAGAAGCGTGAATTCAGGTTGAATTCAGGTTCAGTGTTCTGCCCCCGACAAGAAATGGGAAGGAATCTTGATTGCTGACTATGATGCACCCGTAAAAGTATGACTGAAGCAGAAAAAACAGGTTCAGAAATCAAGAGTTTTTCTCTGATATTCCAACTACCTCCAGTTAAAAGAGTATTTGAACTGATTTTTTTTTTCTTTTTCAATAAGCACCCTATTTGATCTGTATTGGAAATGCCATAAAATAAGATGCCCTTGGCACCATTACAGTAGCTTCAAATATACTGTCATAAGAGCTCATGATCTTGTCTGGTAAACCTCATAGCACAGTGTCTCTCCATTTTCATACCTGTTCTAAAATTTCTAGAAGTCTGTAATGAATAGACAATGTGATAAGTTTAGGCAAATGCTGGTTATTGAAGTTTCTGGAAAAGTTAGCAATGATGTTACAGAAAGCGACAGAAATGAGAATTTTGGGAAATTTGCACTAGGACATACGTATCATTTGATTTGTGGAAAAAGAGCTTAATCTATTTGTTTATTTGCCAGAATGGTACATAATACAATTAAACAAAGGTTCAGTAAATAATGGATAAACTAATGCTACTTTTCTTTCTCTTTGTGATGTCGGGTTACATTCAGTTCCTGTTGTTTTTGTTGATGTCCTTGTTTTGGTGGACATTCATTATTGCTTATGTAATGCAAATAACTTTTAATTGTGTCTATGCTACAGCTCACTTAACAGAATCTTATGTCTCTTCCCACTTACACTTGATTTCTAAACACAAAATTGTTAGGCTATATTGTCATAGGCTTTGACTCTAGAGACTATATTAAAAATTGAATGATTGTGATGGTTCATGACTCATTGCCTAGCTGCTACAAGTCATAAATTCAGTAAGAGCAGGCAGTATGCTGTTATGTACCCAAAGCTGTCGATCTCTCCCAGGCATAGGTGTAACCAAGGGCTTGACCCTACCATAGTAAAAGCAGCAGGACTAAGAATAATAAGGAAGGTGTTGACTTGGGCATCTTGGCCAAGTGCCACCTGAGTACAATTTTCTGTTTAATAACTGAATTAGTACCAAGCTGCTTGCCAACAATTGGCTGATGTTGTTTTCAGTAGGAAAAATTATGTGAATGAAGATTAGCAGACATTTGAGGGAATTAACCAGATTGCTGGAAATTAGGCATTACATGGGGCTGAGACATAGTAGTGAGATTTTTGCTGCCAGATCTTGCTTGTGAGGATATCAACATTTTTTGTATTTGTTGATGACTGTATTTAGTATCCCAGAATTCCTATGAACTAGAAAAAGTTTTTATTTTCTTCATTCATACCCAGGACTATATTCAGGAGACTGATAGGCTAATAAATTTCTTTTTCTCATGGTATTTCCCAAGCAAAAGTGTTTTGGAGGGTTTTTTTTAGACATATAGTTTAAGTGAAAAATTTTTAAACACTCCTGCACATCTCAACTCTTCATGTCAACACCCAGAAATGTGGAGATTAAAAAAAACCTGGAATCTGAGTTCCTAGCCTTTGAAAAAACTTTCATATGGCCTTAAAGCCATGAGCAGTATATATCTTGGGTCAAGAGAGTTGAAAAGATACACAGATAAGTCTCTCTGGCACCTTGGTGTACGAATTAATCATCCAAAACTAAGAATGGTTAGTCAGTCTTATATGAATCAGAATTCTTTTCTTAGTCAAATCTAATGCATTTCAGATAGTGACATTAACAGCTTCTAAAAATGTTTATGAAAGTCTCATGATACTTTACTTCAGTAAATGTATATCCTCAATGATTTTTTAGGTCATTTTAATCTTGTTTCTTAACCTTATTTGTATGGTCCCTAATCAAAATTAGATCAGATTTAGAGGACTAGAGACCAGAAAATGTTGTCTTTATTCAGAGATGGTTCTTCGGTAACAAAGAACTGAAGTTTACTACATGATATTTCCATTAAAATATATCTTTCAGTGAAAAATGAGAATCTCCTTTAAGCTGTGTATTTATTTTCTTTAGGAATAAGGAAATAGTTTATGTAAAAAAGACTAACTCTGGTGAGAGACGATGAGAAGAAAGCACTGAGAGGTGAACTTCCACCGTTAGACCACTCATTTTTTAAAATCAATGATTCCATTTTCAATATCTTTTTAACCATCTCCCTTGAGCTCCAAGTTTCAGCTGAGTCATTCAAATCTGGATTTATTCACACGAGAAGTCAATGCAAAGAAGATGAAGATGACTGTAAAACTTGCAAGCCTTTGTATTTGGCCAGGATTCTGTTATGTGAAGCCACAAGTCGTAAAAAAAAAAAAAAAAAACAAAATAAAAAAATATCTGATTTGTGTTTGGTACAAAAGACTGTGAAATGGAGATGGGGAAGTAGCAAGAGACAGTGAGAGAGTTTTGACCACTAAAGCTGTATTTCTTCTAGTAAACTAAACTTCTGGTTCTTAACTGGTATCCCACATGGTTATCCTAGATTGCAGTTATAGTTGCTGAGAAAAGTGCTGTCAGATAGCAGTTTAGCCCAGGCTAGATATGCACCGCTCTCCACAGAAGCCTATCTCTTTCCACCGATTAAGGAGGGAGCCTAGGGCAACTGTGCATCTAACACAGGAGCCGCAGTTAAGCTAAATGAATGAGGACCATGATAGCCTTCATGCCAGCAAGCTACAGTCTTTGAGGGCTGAGTCCTGCCACTGTCATCAGAGTCAATTATATTCCTGAATAAATCAATTAAATGCTGGTTAACCCCAACAGAAGGAGAGAAAAAGGTCTTTTGTGAGAAGGAGATTGGAATTAAGTTTGTTTCCATAGGAAAATCATGGCTGGACTCCAAGGCGTTTTATAAGTCTGATTTGTTTTTCCTCACGTGTTCTTCTGGTACATTCATCTGCTTATTTGTTTAAGGAATGTGGTGCTGGTGAGAGATGCTGGATTGATGCCTTGGGGAGAACAAAGTCTTTTATTTGTCCCCAGGCATGCTACACCCATGCTCTACAACCACGTGTCTTCTCTCTGACCTGAAAGGACCACCTTTAAGGGTGAAAATGTAGTTTAGTTTCCCGGGCCTTTTTAAACTTGCCCTTTCCTCTGCATCTACCAGCGAAGGCCAGAGGGTCATTAGCTCTTATTTTTATAGACAAGGGCACACTGTCAAAAGTTTCATTTCACATTCAAAGCTTGCTCATAAATTTTGTTGGCCTTGAAATCTCAAAATAGCAGGCTTTTTTTTTTAATGCAGCTGCTGTCTAGGCTAGCAGTACTATTTCTCTCAGAATCTTTTCTGACCCTATTTCAATTCAGGAAATTATGAAGATCATGAAAATAATAATAAAAAAAAGATAAAGTATTAATGACAAGAACATTAAAGTCACTCTATGGCTCTCTCTATATCTCCCTTCCTTAAGTAATTGACTGCAGACCTCAGTCAAAAAAGGCTTGTATGCCATGCTTTGCTCTTACCCAGACTCTTTCTTTTCCTTTATTTTTCTCCACAACCAACAGTCTCGAAGGCGGTTAGCTAAGGTTACCCACTTCTGGGTGTTTCTCTTCATCCTCTGTAGCACTTGTGGCAGTGGAAACCTCATGTAACATTCCTGACCTTCAACAGATCGTTTTTCAGGGAAAGATTAATATTTGATGACACCCCTGCTTTCCCTGCCAAGGCCTTCAAAAAGATTCTGCATGAGAGAGGGAGTGAGAGAGCAAGAGTGGATAAAGAGAAAGAGAGAAAGCAAAGGAAAGAAAGAGAAAGAGAGAAAGGAAGATAAACAATCTTCCCAAACCATCTTTGATGAGTTTTAGGAAAAAAATTTTTTTCAAATTTTCTGTATCGTTGGCTAAGGATGGTTGAAACATGGAGTATTGCATTAGTCTGAAGTACCTATGGGTTAAAGCGCTCTTCTGAAAGCAAGTCCCAGGCTTGGCTTTGTAAGTTGTCTTAATAAAGGGCTTTGATCCTGAGACTTTGAGAGTCCCCATTTCATCTGAAGGACAAACTCCCAACAGTGGGAAGCAGAAGCAGAGTCATAAGCATTTATTTTCTTGACTGAAAACAGCCTATGCTCCACCATGGTGGGTTACCCTCCTCTGACATCTCTTCTTCAAAGGAGGGGAGGCTGCTTTGAAAACAATGTCCCAAATCTCCTGCTGGTTATGAGATAAATATCTTTGCTATGGGTCTTTTACGGTACTTTGGGAATCAGAAGAACTTCTGATTTTAAGTGTGTGCTAGTTCCATCTCTCTGTATGAACGGGTCTGAGGATTTGGATATCCAGAGCTCTAAAAGTAAATCTGCTGCAAGTGGTATCTGCAACATCTCATTACTAAAACTGCTAAATCAGAGCTGCTGTGCCTTCCTCTCTTAATGTACTTCTATATTGAATGTGTCAGTAAGCATCTCCCATTTTAATATTTGATAAATATAAAGAGATAGGAGTGCTGCAAAATACTCACTACCTCTCATTAACAAATCTAGGGCATCCTCCTCAAATTATCATGGTGTGCCCTCCCTCCACCTTTTCTCTTTCCAACCCCTCAAAAAAAACAAGCCAAGAAATTTGTTACAGGAAATTGCTGTTATTGCTGTTATTATTATTGTTATTTCTTCCCTCTCCCTCCACCCTATCAGGAGTGCAAAGTCAAAGGACGGTGAAGAGTAATTTGCCTGGAAAGACAACATTTAGGGTGTTCTGACACTGGCGCTGCATTTTTAATATCCACCGCTCTGAACGTGTAATCATTAAAACTTCACAGCTATCATTATATTTATTTATTTATTAGCAGCAACACCACCTCTCCGCTCAGCAGCGTTTCCTGCCTTTCCGATCTCAGCAGCGCCTGACCCCATTTCAGTCAATTTTCCATATCCTGCCTGTCTCGTATCCGCCGAGGGAACACACTGATGCCGTGTTTATGCTAATTTTATGCTCTCTGAGTTGTGTCTGTTATTCAAAGCAGTTGAAGCAGTTATTGCCAGTAATCTTATTTCTGCAAGAGCCCCCGGGGCAGAGCAAGCCTCGGAGCCGGTCCTGCAGACCGCGTCAGAGCCATCACAGCCTGCTGGTAAATGGCAGCTCTTTCCTGCAGAATCTGATATCAGTTACTTCGCAAACACAGTAATAAAATGAAACAAATCAGATTTTCAAGTAAATAAACCAGACTTCAATGGCAACAACAATGGTTAGGACAACAGGATTTTAATAAGTGATGCTATATAGGGGAAAATACTGGAGTGCCTCATCCCTTCTGCTTCTTGCTCTCCCCCTCCTCCACTCCAAAATTTGCTGCCTGAACCCCTTGCAGACTGGAAGAAAAGCAACAAAATAAAATACTATCACAATGGACTCTGCTCTCCTGGTTGATAAAAAAGAGCATTCACTGATGGCATGTATGGAAATTCCCCTGCCAAGGTGCTCTGAGTTACTGCGTTGGACAACAGAAGAATAAGAACATGAGTTGTTATTCCTGTTTTTCTACTCCATAATATCCATGGGAAATTGCATGAGATCTTCCGTGTTAAGGGACAGGCAGATGGTGTCCACTGAGAGAAAGGTGTTGACCTGTTCGGAAGAGCTCAGCATGATTCACAGTTTTTTCACTGCTTTCTTGGGCACCTTGGGCGTGTAATTGACGTATAGGTCTTGAAGTGCCCAGCACCTTTTCGATAAGCCTTTAAAGCAAACAAACTCACTCACTTCCTTGGTGCTTTCCTAAAAGCCAGATATTCAGAAGAAAGAAAAGGTGTTTTATTCTAAAATAGCGCTTAGAGAAAAACTTGAAATTCTGCATTTTCAGATAGCCTCGCCTTGGAAAGTATTTAAAATTTTGTCAGAAAGCCAATAGTTGAAAAAAAAAATTGAATTCTGGCCAATTTTCAGTTGCCAAAAATGCAAACCATTTTTCTCATAAGAAACATTTCCTATAGAAAACTCCAATTTAAGAAACATTTTTCAACAAGAAGACATTTCAAATGGAACATTTTCATGTTTTTCTACTGCCATCAACAGCACTCAGCTTTTATTGTGATGCTTAAGGCCATCTTTTCAGCATACTGTGCTCTTTAGAAACTTGCCCAGTTATATTGAGTCCTTTGTAGCAGCAGGAGCTCCTATATATAAATTTAAATATATGTGTACATATCTGTATACATAAATAAAATATAAAATCCTGCATTTAATTTCTCTGTATTGCAGTTTCTCATCTGTCAAGAGTGATTAATGCTTCAACTTCGTTGCTCTTAAATAATATTTAAACTTTTCTGAAAGTTTCTGTCTGGTCTTCTGTGTGCTAAGCTTCCCAAACAGCAGAAGTTTTACCCTGATATCACCTTCCTCATATTTTGTAGATCTTATATGGGGATTTTAAACTTCACTTTTTTCCTTTGAAATCATACAAGACCGATGGAAGCATCCAGATCACCTGTGCCCTCTCCTGGAGAAATCTTGGTGATATATCTAATGGTAAATTAAATGTGCCCTGACCGTTCAAGATCCCTGAAGCCAATTCACAATGATTGGCCACATCCATTACATGAGCTCTTGATCCCCAAAACACTATGTGGCCCCATGCAAAATGCACATTGGGAATGATTCCTGGTCCAGGAATCGTTGCTATATCTCCTGAGCCAAAACCACTGTAACATTTTACTGTCATCAGCAGTGGAGTTTCAAAGTCTGGGAATGTTTTCTGGAACTATTTCATTTTATACCACATACATAGCCCATGCTTTTTAGTCTTCTCTCATCCAAAGATGAGCAGAATTTGTGAGAGTATTTTTTCTGGTTTTGACTTTATCTGAATCAAGTTGTTACAGAGGTAATAGGTTTCAATAGCCTTCAGTTGTGGCAGTGCAAGCCAAAGTGGAAACCAGAGGAGTTACTCAAATCAGTGACACTGAGGGCAGATTTTGACTCAGCTTCTGTAAATCACATCTGTATGTTAACATTAACTAAGTTCAAGACCTTGGCATTTTTCCATTCCTTGAAATATAATTTTTAAATTTGTCTATATTGAAGATTTAGCACTGATCTAAATAGACGAGTAAAACACAAAAGACCTGGGCTAAATCCAGGAGAGCTTTTTCTTGACCTCCCAGGCCAGAATTTCACCACCGCTCTCCTAGCTTGGCTGTTGAACTGCCTGTTGAGTGTGTTTAGTTTGTACAAATTGCTGCAAAGAAGCGACACCAAAACTAACACTGGAATTACACACAGTGTAGCTGCCCTCATCCTAAAGCAGATCGCAGGACCAAATGTGTCCTGTTGGACTTGATGACCTCAAGGGTCTTTTCCAGCCTAAACGATTCTATGATTCTGTCATTCTATTAATTGTGCCGCCCTATCTGCTGAAAAGCTGTACTTCTTGTTAACTTTGACAGCACTGTTGCATACAGGAGACAAAATATTTTTACCCCTAGCTGTTCCTAAACTACTGTAAATGGCAAATAAGTAAGAGTAACAATGAGAACATTTTTTACAGGGACTGAAATAAGTGGCATTTTTTCCCCCACTGAATGATTTTCTCCTGAGCCTTTTTATTTTTCTTCCACACACATTTTAGATCTCTTCCAGTGGAAACCTGCGCACTCCAAGAAGAAAAACATTCTACATGTTCAATCTTTTTAGAAGCGTGAGCATCAATTGAGTTTTGATCCTTAAGAATGAAAATGTTCATAAAAATGACTTTTTGAAAACATTTCCATATGAGAATAATCTAGCTCCTTTAAGGTGAAAAAAGAAGCAGAGTATAATCTGCCTACTTCTGGACAGATGTTCCTTGCAGTAGTCTCATTTGACAAGGAGATATTTCTGCATTCATGAAAAAAATGGCAGTTGATTGGATGGTTCTATAGACTTCTAGGCTCATAAAAATATTCAGAATATATATATGTATATATAACCCTAGATTAAAATTAATTTGATGGACGCCGTCAATGTTATTCCTTCTGAAGCAAAGTAAAAAGTTATCCTGTCTTTGATAAGAGCAGAATCGGACCACTTAAACTGAATGAAAGTCTTTTATTTTTCTTTACATCAACCTTCTTTACATCATTCTGGAAGGAGGAGACATCTGAGAACGAGCATATATGTCTAAGGTCCTCCATCCAATATTACTTTCATGTTTTGGCATTTCATACCATTCATAATGGAACGTAGAAAAAAAAATGTCTTCTGAGTTTTCTGTGTTTTTTTATTTAATAATGCCTGCATATGTAAATACAAATATAAATACAGTCTAGGCGTCTAAAGCTTTGACAGCATTTTCAAGTATGCTTTGGCAGGAAATATTCAAGACCCGCCTGGACTAGGTCCTCTGCAGCCTGCTGTAGGTGACCCTGCTTTGGCAGGAGGGTTGGACTAGATGACCCACAGAGGTCCCTTCCAACCCCTAACATTCTGTGATTCTGAAACTCCTTTTTAATATTAATGACAAATCACTAGATTTATGATATCCAAAGAAACACAATTTTCTGTTTCTTTACTTATTTGTTTTACATGTTTAGAAGCATTTTAGGTTAGGAAGATGAGTATATAATACTTATTTGATCCATCAGGCTGCAATTTCCAGGGGTTGTAATGTCTCTTTTTCAATTCAAGCTAAAGGATTCTGTTGTGCAGCACTGAGGAAGGTGATCACTGGCCACCTGACCCACAATACCAGTGCGAGAGTTTTTGGACACTGGGTATCTAAGCTCAGGGACATAGCTCCAAACATCTGGAGAAATATATATGATATATGCTACATCATGAAACTGTAGAATAGCACTCATTCTTTTTTCTGCTAACAAAATGAACATCATAGAGCTGGGCTTCACTGAGTATTTTATTTTCTAGAAAGTGCAAATCCAAGAGAGCAGTAACTATCTGAGGATGTGGTTCATTTTGGAAAATTCTTACAAACACTTAAACAGGGGAAAACTGTATTCTACAGTGACATTTTAATTTTTTTTCCAGAATAGATTTAGAGATTTTGACATGATAAATAAAAGTGAAAAGAGGAATGCTACTAATAGATCATTCACACAAAATTCTGCAGGACAAAGCTACAGTTGTGACACAAACCTGGAACAGTGCTCCAACCAGTGGCATAGAAGATCTTCATGAACCTGCATTAATTGAGCTGAAGCGAACAGCTGTCAGGATACTCTCTAAAGCACCAGGCTATTCAGCATTTCTCTCTTCTTCTTCCAGACAATCATTAGCTTTTTTTAACCAACTGATGCAGCACACAGAAGAAAAAAGAAAGGAGGAAGTCATATTTTGAAGTTTAAAAACATCCTTAAATTGTCTCTGTAACTAATGAAGAGACATATGTGTCTCAAGCTCCTGATAGCATAGCTGTCTAAGCTAAGTGGGATATACAGTCTCTTGGAGGCCTCCTGCATAGGATCTTCATGTTTCAATCCCAACTCCAGATGTGGAAGAATCCAGTCTTTCCTCTGCCTGATGCTATCCCAAATCTCCCTTTTCTCTTCAAGACAAAAAATTAGCCTTGTCATTTCAAAGAAAAATAGGCTAATTTTCCTGTTACTGCTCAGCTCCTTGTTGCATCAAAGAAATCACCTTATTTTAAACAGATTATTTAAATTACATATATTTTCCTTTTTTTTTTCATTTAGCTTCTTTTATTGTATTATTTATTTCCATGGCAGAAAGGAGATGTTTGAATGTATCAGTTATTTCTCATTAGAGAGACTGGTATGCTACATAACACAGTGACAGGCCAGCTAGCTTCATTACCTTCAAAAATTAGTTTACTTAGAGTTGTAGGTTCCTTGTTCCGAAGATATTTAGGCCAATTTTCTATAGACAAGTTTTTCTTCCATCCATTGTGCATGTCCCAGCGTAACACAAGCTCTCACAATTGGAATAAATAGGTTGAGTTGTACCTCCAATGCAACCATTATTACAGTAAAACAAAGGAAAAAAATGCCCAGGCCTGAAATTTTATCTCATCCTTTCACATGGAGTCTGGAGGAATGTTCCTAGATTACACCAAAGAATCTGAATTCTTTCCATGATACAGACATCAGCAAGAGTACTGCTTATTTCTTTTTGACAGAATAGTCTTAAAAAAACAACTCTTCACCTGATCTTTAGATCCATATGGCTGCATATCCTCATTCAGCAGCAAGAAGAAAATGAAAAATGCAAAAGATAAACAACCCACTGCTATAGTGGACTTTTGCTAATGTTAAGAAATGCTAATAACTTAGAGTCAAAGATTTCCTTTTATTGAACCTAATAAAGATCTATCATTTCTCTCACCCTCTTCCTCTCCAAAATGTTCGCTATTTGCCCTAGACTGAACACTACTAGTTGGATGACTTTCAAATATTTTTTCCTTCCTGTTTCTCTTAATTTGGCTGGAGGTGCTATGATCCATGTGAATTGTAGCATTGATTTCCTAAGAAGAAAGCATATCACTTCTTTCTCTCTGATGAAGAAGAACACACGCACATGTACACATATGCACATATGCACACAGACACACTATTTTAAGTCCCAAATATTGTGTTGAAGCATTTCTCCCTCACATATAGGCTTGGGAAGAATTCAGTGCTAAATAAATGCTGCCTCAAACCAGGCAAGATAAAACATAAATCATTGCATTAAAAACCTCTAACAAGTCTATCTGCTTTTTGAAATGACTGGGAGATGAAAGAGAGGAGTCTCATTTAAGAAGGCCCAGCGGAACAGTTCTGCATTTATATAGCTGTTATCAAAAGCAATTCATTTGGAGATCAAATAGACTGACAGATAGGACAAGCAGGGGATCACTACTGCCTTCAGGCAGCCAAAAGCAAGGATGGTTTCCCAGTACCATCACTAATATTGGGTCTAGTCAATGCTCATGTCTATTATGGCTCTCAGTAACAGCCAGCTGAATGTTAATATACACTTCTTAGGCTCCAATTCGATGCTAATTTGTAGCTGAGAGAGTAAATGGCGTACATCCCTTTCACTGACTTTTCCTTTTCTTTTTCTTGTAGGAGTACCTCCTTTTGTAATCATTGTGTGTTTGATTAATATTTACTTCTTAAAAAGAAAATGCCACTGAAGACAAAAGCAAGAAAAGAGAATGGTCTTCCCAGTGCCCCATTAGCAATGTGCTGTGGCGTATAGGCAGACAGCACCTCTCTTCATTACGTGCTGGAGATGTGCTGCTGCTTCTGCTGCTTATTTACAGAAAAAGCTCGATGTTATTTTCTCCTTTCAAAAAAAAAAAAGAAAAGCAATGCATCACCCCAAGTCCGGCTGCAATATCTCCAGTGCAGGGATTCAGAACACCCATAAGGAAAACTCACTTTTTCCTTTCCAAAAACACTATCCACTTCCACTGGGGTAAGCATAAAGACTTATTCTGATCTTAGCCATGTGAAATATGTTTACAGCACTAAATAACAAAGGGTGAAAGAGTGATCCCTGGTTTTCAGATCAGGTAGCTCAGAAGCGGCTTGCGTTTGCACAGTTCAGGACAAAGCTCCTCAAAATGAAACTATCTAATCCACACCACATCACAGTTACAACTTCTCCAGATCCCATGAGATGCCTCCATGGCCCTAAGACAAGAATTTTTTTTTTCAGTGAGGTCTGCTTTATGTCCAGAATGATGATTTTATTGCATCACACTGAGAATGTGTGTTGCATGCCTTGGGGTATAGTGTGAAAGGAATTTGGGATGCTGCAGGATATAAAGTCTGCAAAGGACACTATTCCTCCTAATCAAATGCGGACATAGTTATACCCCAAGCATCTTATGATATATTTGAACAAGGAAATAGGGAACCACATGGGCTGGACTTCTTGTTGCTTACAGAAATCAGTGCTCTGTGATATGCAATTGGATTGAAAAAGTGGGATTTCATGTTTCTGACTGAATAAAATAACAGGTGAAAACCAGCAGAAATTCAAGAATTTGGAAGATGGAGTGAGACTGAACAGAGCATAGCGGGGTGATGTTTGCGGTCAACTTCTTTTCTATGTCTTACTATTTATTTCATTTTAATGTCTTTATTATATTTCATTTTGCATGGTCAGATGCAGCCATCACTGTACGAAGAGCACTGGAGTCTTATCAATGGGTGCTGTAGGAAGACAGCAAGAAACAGCTAGACTAGATATCTTTTCCCAGGAGAAAAGGGTCGTGGGAGTTGTGGAAGGAGGAGAAGATCAAAGAATCAAAAGTGACAGAAAAAGGCGGAGTGGAGAATACATGAAATGGAGTGCAACAGTTTAAAGTAGAAGATAATATACAAATTTAGGATTTAAGGCTTCATATTAAACAATATATACACATTCCTTACAGGCAGTGAACCAGCTTTAAAAATTTGTCTCTTAAGTCCTACAAAATGCCCTGCTTCTGGTGCATAGTCCCCTTTTCTTCAATGCAGAACTGCAAATTGAGTAGACTGACTTAGCCTGGAAAGGGATGCCGAGAGGGTGAAAAGGGAATAAGGGTACACAGGGAATGACTGTTCACTGTCTCCTCCAGTAAAAGGACTAGAAAGTATAAAACAAAAAGCTCAAGAGACAGGTTTGAAACAATCTAAAGAACTGCTTCTTCCAAGAATACATCAGTAAACAGATGCATTTGTTGCTGTATGATGACAAGACGACAAAACTTACACAGGGTGAAAAAACACTGGGACAAATATATGGCAAGAAATCATCAAGGAATGTTAAATAGAAATGGGTTTCATCTGAGCTGTAAGTCACAGGAGAGTGGGGGAATATGCCAGGGAAATACCAGCCTCTGCTATCTTGCTGCTTCTGTTCTTTCCTTGGCACTCTGGCCACTACAAGTCACTAGGCAAAATGGATCTTTGATGTGGACCAGCCAAATTATACTTATGTCCCTATTACAAGAATTCTCTTCCCACAGAAGCACAGAATGGTGGGGGTTGGAAGGGACCTCTGTGGACCATGTAGTCCAACTCTGCCAAAGCAGTGTCACCTAGAGCAGGTTGCACAGGACCTCGCCCAGGCAGATTTTGAATATCTCCAGAGAAGGAGACTCCACAACCTCTCTGGGCAACCTGTTCCAGAGCTCCTTCACCCTCAGAATGAGGAAGTTCTTCCTCATGTTCAGATGGAACTTCCCAGGCTTCAGCTTGTGCCCATTGCCCCTTGTCCTGTCACTGGCCACCACTGAAAAGAGTCTGGCCCCATCCTCTTGACACCCACCCTCAAGATATTTATCGGCATTTCTAAGGTCCCCTCGCAGCCTTCTCTTCTCCAGGCTGCACAAGCCCAGCTCCATCAGCCTTTCCTCATAGGAGAGATGCTCCAGTCCCCTCATCATCCTCGTAGCCCTCCGCTGGACTCTGTCCAGTAGCTCCTCATCTTTCTTGAACTGGGAAGCCCAGAACTGGACACGGTACTCCGGATGGGGCCTCACTAGGGCAGAGCAGAGGGGGAGGAGAACCTCCCTCGACCTGCTGGTCACACTCTTCTTGATGCATCCCAGAACACCATTGGCCTTCTTGGCAACAAGGGCACACTGCTGGCTCATGGTTAACCTGTCGTCCACCAGGACACCCACGTGCCTCTCCGCAGAGCTGCTCTCCAGCAGGTCCACCCCAAGCCTGTACTGGTGCATTGGGTTGTTTCTCTCCAGGTGCAGGACCCTGCACTTGCCCTTGAATTTCATCAGGTTCCTCTCTGTCCAACCCTCCAGCCTATCCAGGTCTTGCTGGACAGCAGCACAGCCTGCCGGTGTATCTGCCACACCTCCCAATTTTGTGTCATCAGTAAACTTGCTGAGGGTACAGTCTGGCCCTTCATCCAGGTCACTGATGAAGTTGAATAAGACTGGGTCAAGTATTGACCCCTGGGGGACACCACTAGTTACAGTCCTCCAACTAGGCTCAGCGCCGCTGATGACAACCCTCTGAGCTCTGCCATTCAGCCAGTTCTCTATCCACCTCACTGCCCACTCACCCAGCCCACATTTCCTGAGCTTGCTAAGAGGAAGCTATGGGACACAGTATCAAAGCCTTGCTGAAATTGAGGCAGACAACATCCACTGCTCTCCCCTCATCTACACAGCCAGTCATGCCATCATAGAAAGCTATCAGATTGGTCAAACATGATTGCCCCTTGGTGAATTCATACGGACTACTCCTGATAACCTATTTTTCCTCCACTTGATTGATGATGACCTCCAGAACAAGCAACTCCATCACCTTTCCCGGGATGGAGGTGAAGCTGACTGGCCTGTAGTTCCCTGGGTCCTCCTTCTTGCCCTTTTTGAAGACTGGAGTGACACTGGCTTTTCTCCTGTCCTCCAGGATTTTTCAAAGATGATCGAGAGAGGCTCAGCAAACGACATCTGCCAGCTCCCTCAGTACTCGTGGGGGCATTCCATGGGGGCCTATGGATTTGTGGGAGGTTCTCTGCTGGGTCTTACGCTTTGTTCCATAACCCAATCATCCTGCAGACAGTTTTCCTGCAGAGTTGTTGGTCTGCTGACCTGAGAACCTATTCATGGGTTATATAAAAAACACTGTTATCAAAACAAAACCATGGTCCTTTCAGTACAGCCAGCTCCATGGTAAGGAGCTGCAGCGCAATACTTGGATACGAAAATAAAAGGGATGAAATACTAATTATGGTAAGACTTCACAAAAAAGGCTATCTGCCCCCATGAGAGTCCAGGCCTCCAAGCTAGTCTCTCATGGAACAAAAGTAAGTTGTCAGATTTGAATAACTTCCCTGCATGTAGATAAGTCCTCAAATTTCTACACCTCCCTGCCCCTCCCCCCCCCATTTCCTCTCCTCCCTCTCTTCAGTTTTGCAAACAAGAAAAGAAACACTAGGAGCTATTTCACTGGATAACCATGCAAATGAAACAGGAGATTTAAATGTCTTAGCAGGGAGATCAGAGACACAGTTGGAAACAGCTGTAAGGGGCATTGGAATGATTATAAGGGAGTAGGCTGGGTGTATTATTTGGCTTGGTGACTTCATTAATGATATTCCGCATCAGGTGCTCAGCTGGTGTAAATCAGAAGAGCTCTGCTGTGCCTGCTTACCCCCTCTGAGGATTCACTTATTTGTCCTGAATATGGAATTCTACATCATTCTATTTTGTTTTTCTCCACTGCGTTGGTCTCCAGGCAGCATTCTGAGAAGTGGAATTTAAGACGTGAGAACTTATTTTGTTAGATGGATTTTAACAAATTCGAGGTATATATGTTGTCTGGAAGATTTTGAGGTCTTATCAGAGTCAAAATCTTGAGTTTTGATTCTTCTTGCACACCTGTAAATGAGATCTAGGGATACAGGATTGTTACACAGCTGGTACTCAAAGGTGCTGAGTCTCTTGTTATTCAAAATAATTGTTGAAAATGTACCAACCACAGCTCTTTGTCCACACAGCAATACCAAATGCCTGTGTAAAATTCAATAGGAACTGTCACTTTTGAATTTTGTGGTCTCTCTTAAATATTTCCTCAAATGAAATAAAAATGAGATAGGAGTAGTTCATTTTTCTCTTCTTCACTATTTTTACAACAGATACGGAAGTCTTGCTCTGTCGGTATTTTTATTGTTTTTAAAGTGCAAGAATCTTTAGCAAAAAGCAGAAATATGGTTCCTCCTGAAAGAAATTCTCCTTTGAGTCATTTTTCACACAATTCACAATGTCTCCCTTGCTTTTGAATCTATACCTTTCAGGGTTGTTTTTTTTTTCATTTGGGGAAGATGGGGAGAAATAAGCAATCATTAGAGACAACGTGCCTGACAATATATGTCCAAAGATTCAGCCATTTTTGTTGATGGAGGTGTATCTACGGGTGGAATAGGTAGGGAAGAAAGACAAACCACTTATCTTCATGTAACCAGTGGACACACAAATTTCAGACTAAGCAATGAAAGCAACTTCATCTGCATTCAGCAGTCAAGGTGTCAGTGGGAAGACTCATATCAATAACAGCAAGCTTCTAACTCCTTTCATAAAAGGAGATGACCCCACCTTTCCCAGTCAAGCCAAGAATGCATGTCCCAGACAGTGCATGTTCCATGGCTTCCCCTGCCCACCCATTTGGTTGGAAATCCAGCTAACACAGGGGAAAAATTTTTGCCTATAAAGTGGTGGAAAACAGACAACTTTGGTCAATGTCCTCAAAAAATATTGTAATTCAGAAAATCATTGAAAGCTTTTGGGATTTGATTATCCAAAGAAAATTTTAAAACTAAGGTGTTTCAATAAGACAGTTGCTGTGAAATTGGTAAAATTTAGTTCAATATTTAGTTTCCCATCAAAAAAGAAATGCTAAAAACTTTGGTCATCCTCCTTTACAGATCTAGCACAGAACATCAGTATCTTCCATAAATATTCTGGTTATCAGGGCAAAATCAGAAAGAAAAGACGATAGACTCATCAAATCATTTAGGTTGGAAAGCAACCCTAAGATCATTGAGTCCAAAATTTAACCTAACACTGCCAGGTCCAACACTAGACCATGTCCCTAAGTGCCACATCACTTCTTTAAAGTACCTCCAAGGTGGTGATTCAATCACTTCCCTGGGCAGCCTGTTCCAATGCCTACCCACTCTTTCAATGAAGAAATTTTGCCTTATATCCAATCTAAACTTCCCCTGGTGTAACTTGAGGCCTTTTTCTTTTGTCCTATCACCTGTTATATGGGAGAACGGACCAACCCCCACCTCGCTACAACCTCCTTTCAGGCAGCTGTAAAGAGCAATAAGATCTCCCCTGAGCCTCCTTTTCTCTAGGCTAAACAACTCTACAGTTTCCTCAGCTGCTCCTCACAGGACTTGCTCTCTAGATCCTTCACCAGCTATATAGACAAATATACAGCACTGCAAACCTTTCTCCTACAGGGAGATTAAAATAATGTGGATGCTAAGCAGAAAGACTGAAATTCTGTTTAAAGCTCTGAAATCCATAACTGCTTTTTTTTTCGGCCCTTCTTCTGTGGGCCTGTGAGCAAACAGATGCACTTCATCTCTGTTTGCATTGCTCACATGAAACTGTGGGGCTGACTTTATCTATATCTGTGAGGTAATGTGGATATTCTTGTTCGGAAAGCACCTAAGAAGAGCAGAGTTGCATTGTCAGTGCTGAGACTGAACAGTTGTTCTTGACCAGTGGAGCTTGGTACAGGCAGCAGACGTTTTGGCTATATGGGGTGAATGGGAGCTTGTTCGTGATGAACTTTCAAAGTCATTGGTTCATGGAGGTGTCATTTCAAGAAGCATCACCGCAGAGGCTGATAGAATGCTGATAGAATTATACACCAAATGGCACAAACCCCTGAACAGAAGGCATAAGCAAAGGGTATATAAAACATGCAGTCCTCAAAATGATGGTGCTATTGGAAGCTCCTTCTTGGATAAGGTCTAGGGACTCTTGTTAGTCCAAACTGAATCTGCGTACTCCATTGCAAAGTTCAGAGGACTCTCTCATGTGGTGCCAGAAAGACAAAATTTTACCTGTCTTGATCAGTCACCTCATGAGCAGGTACCAGCAAGTTCTTTTAATGTCCTATGGCCCTCTTCGTGCAAAGAAAATGTCCACATTTTAAGCCTTCAGTGCTTTCATTTCACAAAAAAACTGTTCACAGGATAGCTTCAGGCTGGAGCTATGAATCTGTTTTGCCTTATTTACATGAATTTTCCAATGAGTCCTTCAGGAGGTATCATACTTAGCACTTCCCAAAGGAAATAATGTGTATAAAATTCACACAAAATCCTTCTTTCTCGAGAGTATTAGTAGACATCTCTCTATTGTGCTACTCCAGAATATTATTAACTAATATAAAAGCCTTAAGATGAAGGATAATTACCTCACTGAACTAAATATCCTGAGAGGTGTGGGGAGTAAAAGTGAAGTGGTTTTAAAGGATAGTCTTGGGGTTTTTTTAATTTCTGATATATCCATGGTGATTAAGATCACAGCTGAACTGTCTTAGCCTCTGCAGCAATCTTACTACAAGAATATGATTTTAATCTGTAATCTTGTAATACACCTATTTATCAAGCAATATTAATGACCCTTGCATATGTCATATCTTGGTAGAGCAGAGGAGGAATTTGATGGCTTAATGCAATTTTTTGTGCTTTTGAAGAGAGTAAGGCCAGAGCTAATCTGAAAAGCAAGTTTATGTCTGAGCTCAAGCTTTCCAGTCTACCAATTAAAATGCTCATTGCAGAATATATAATTCTTCTAAACTTTACAAAAATGGAAGGTTATTTGAACATGCATTCTTGGAGTTACAAAACTATGTTTGACACAATAGTTTGTATTTTACAACTGTTTGTACTCCTTAGATCTGGGAAGGACTTAACCTGATAGATGGCTTTGAGAGAAGGCTTGTGTGAACATAAGCAGTAAGTTAACCACATTTACTGTTTAGGCCTTTTGTGAACCTGCATGCCCAGAGGATGGACCTCATGGACTTGGATGGGTTTTGGAATTAGTCCAAAAGACACACAGGTAGTTGCTGCTACACCCATTACTTAACATTTCTTCAGAGACAGCACCTAGTACTTCACTGGAAACATCTCTCACATTGAGGAGCATCTTGTGAGGAGCAAGTCCGGAGATTAAGTCTCATAAGATAAGAAAAACATGCCTTAGCTTCCTAATAACGCAGTCAGAGTTTCAAAGATTGTTCACCAAAGCTCTGTAAGATGACATAATCAGGCAGGTAAGGTTTAATTGTATGGGATTTTTCTTAATATTCGAGGGTTGAAACAGTCCTAGATGGATAAAGAGGATTGGAAAGTGGTGTTAGAGGTGTTCCTTGCTGCCTTGCTTCCTTTCCTGGGCTCTCTCCTGTTCTCCCCTTGCCGCCATAGGATATGGTATTGCCTCCCTCAGAAAACCTCTCCCAGGATGAGGGATGAGGTGGCACACAGCCTCTCTTCCCTCTTTCCTCTTCCTACATCCCTCACCATCCAAGTTGCAAGAAGCATCTTCCTTTTGTCCAGCAACACTTCCTGCTCTCCCAGGTTTTCCAGAGCTTTGCGAAAATGAAGCAGGATGGGAAAAGGAGGTGGGATGGTCCAGCTTCTGAAAGAAAAAAGGAGATTGCTGGACCAGTCCAGGAGCCAGAGCAAACCCTCAGGGTTCACATTATTGTCTTCTGTCTACTGTCAAGGGTGATGGTGGGTGCGAAGATGACTAGAGACCTCTGGCGATTGCGCCCCAAGGAGGGAAGGAAGCATTCAAACAAAAACATCTAGTCTTCTGGTCAAAACTGTGGCAAAGACCTCCCACAATCTCCTCCTCCCTTACTAAACTATTTGCTGATATCTTCACTCTTAATGTCCCAGTAGCTGCTCTCTGAATTTGCCTAGCTTACAGTGTTTTTTCTATACAAAAGAAAAGTTCTTTATTTTCAAAATAGTGTTTCACCTGCACGTATATTTAGACTGTGACCGTGTCATAAGATCAATACTTTCAGAGGTGTTTTATTCCACTGTAAGATGAAGATAAGAGTAAGAGACACAAGGTAAGGCATTTTCTGCAGGTGCCCATTGCTGGCTCCAGAAAAAGCCTAAAAGTGATGAATTTATACTGGGCATTTAATTTTTAGCTGCTTAAAATCCCTGCTTTTTTTGCTATAAAAAGTATTTTCCCCATGTGTGCTTCCTTCATGCACCTTCTACAAAATTATAAAAAATATTTCTTGAACTGCAGACATCAAAACCAGAAGCAGTATCAGTCCTAGAATAAAAGCAACCTCTTCATATTTAAAAGCTTTGTGTCTATGCAGCAAAATAACTTTAGCTTCTTTGCAAGACCTTTATCCTGACAAAAATCATCTGTAGTTATTATCTATCATGACGACAAGCTGTTTTCAGTCACCAGCCGTCAGAAGAGAAACTCTGCATAGTAAATACAGCCATATCCCTAAGTAGAATTTTTCTGTCCTTATAATAAAATGTACCTCATTTGTCTGAACATGGTTGATCCACCGATCACACAACATAAGGGCTCTGTCATTTTATTTATCATCCCTTGAATCTCCATCTCATTAGTCAATTGGCTGAATACCAAATGTTAGATTATCTTTGTGTTTATAGATAAAACATTGCTAAAGTAGCATCAGGACAAAACCTGATCCCTCTGCGACCAGACTAGAAACAGACCTGCTCAGTAGTGACTTCTATAAACACATTTTGAGGCTGTCAACCTATTTTTAATCTACTTAAGGTGCACCACGTTAATTTTGTGTATTTTTTTTCTAATTTTGTAATCAAAATGTCATGGTATACCTAGTCAAATGCCTCACAGACGCCTGTTGCTTAAATACTGCTATCTTTATCAACTGAACTCATAATCTCATCAGAAAAAGAGCTATCAATTTGATTTGACAGGACCTATTTTCCATAAGCCTGTGTTGACTGGCATTCACTAGATGTCCCTGCTTTACTTCTGAGTATGGGGGACTCAGGGGTACAAGGGAAGAGGGTTTGCCACAGCATATACATCTGCAGCTTCAAATTCAAGCACCAATTGTCAACTTGTCTCCTGGAGACTACGGCAATCTGAAATGGCCCTGAAGTTATTTTATGCTTTGCTCTCTCCAAATCAAGACTGTCCTGTCTAGAAATCCAAGAAGGCCTTTCTCAGTCTCTGTATAAATAATTCTTTCATACAGCCAACGTTATTAGTCATAGTGTGCAATCGGTTCTGTATTAGAATAGTAAAGAAGCCCACTGGCAGTGTGAAATGACTGATCTCCGGTGTGGATGTATCTAGAGCGCCAAATCCCAACAGCCGTCTACCTTGAGGCATGGGAGAATTTAAGTTGGTGAGGCGGAGGAGGGATTGGTGATATTAGGGAAGCTGACAATTTGTGTGACATGACAGCTCTTCTGCACGGACTGCACTTTTCTTTTCCTTTTTTCCTTTAACCCTCAGCACCTTGCAAGTGAAACCAGTCTACATACACTTATTATTTCTATTTCTATTTCTATTTCTATTTCTATTTCTATTTCTACTTCTATTTCTACTTCTATTTCTACTTCTATTTCTACTTCTATTTCTATATTTCTATTTCTATCACTATTACTGTTCTCACTATTACTCTTTTGTTTCAAGGGTGGATTCAACGGCAACTGGGATGCTAGCATTCAGCTGCACTTCAGAAATAATTAATTAGAAACAGCCTCAGTGCTTAGAATCCTGAAGGCTGAGTAGGCGAAGTGGACTGAGGTATAGAGAAAAGCTGTATTAGCATTCTGATTTTGCACGTGAGAAGCTGAGGGGAAGAGACATTAAATGTGTGGCCTAAGGTCGGAGAGGGGAATTGGTGGCAGGATGCAGACTTGAACTGAGGACAGTTGATATCCAGCGTAATGTATAAGCCGCAAGTCTTGCCCTGCATTACTTTTTCAGTGTTGCCTGTCTCCATTTTCCTCTCTGAAACAGGTTTAGATAACAGAAATGGTGTAGTGAATTTGTCTGAGGACAGATCGCCAAGGGAAATGGGTGCTTTTGATGATTTCTTCTCCACTTGTTCCTAGTGCAAACTTCAGTGAGTTGCTTAACTCTTCCCTGCTTTGTGTCATCTGTCCCTGATTCATGGACGATGGCATAGCTTTTCCTCCAAAAGGGGTTAGGAAAAGCATTGATTAGGGCTGGTAGTACTCTACTATTTCTTTTTGAAGGGAAAACCTGAATTTAAAAAAAATACCAGAGATGTGTATTTTTTTTTAAATGACGAAAACATTTTCTTTAGAAATACTACAAATTTTTCCATGCTTTTCAGGGAATCCATAGACCCTTAGCCTGCTTGAAATGAAGTGCTGTACTCAAGTCTTGTAGGACCTGTGAGATGGGAACCTTGACTGACCTTGCAGTTAACTCCCAGGACCATCAGACAGCCAAAGCCCTGAATCCCTGTAACCTCTTAGGAGATGCCTTAGGTGGGGAAACTACACAATCTCAGGACCTCCACCTCCAAGGTGAGGTGGTACTGGATGAGTTACTGCTAGGAGAGGCATTTACAGAGCAAGGAACTATTTTCAGAGGGAAAAAATTGCCACAAGACCTCTACTTGTGCAGTATTTGTGCACTCCATTGTATTTTTCCCATGAGAAAATGGCTCATGATGAGCTGGGAACTGATCAGTGAAAGACCCCACTGGAAGTAGGAAGTGCACAGCTGGATTAAGCTGAAATGCCTGTTTGACAAGTCTAGAAGTCAGCCATCTCATCTAAGCTATTCAGGTAACACCCGAAGAGAGACAGGCACTTCAGTGGGGTGATTTGGCCCATCCTGCAATAGCTGTATATGAAAAGTGAAGTGAAGCACCCTTCTGAGTGAATACTTGTCTATATTAAGTACACACAAGGGGGAAATAGATTAGACCAGACACCTAACTTCTAACAATTAGGAGTAATGAGTGTAGATGAAAGGTAGGTGGTCTTGGTTTTGCTCCTACACTGAATGTCTCAGAGAGCAATGGTCCAGTGCTTCCAGGATCACACACTCAGATGGAGAGCTGGTTAATCAGTGACTTTTTGACAAAAATATTCTCCAGTGCCACGTCTCTGGAGTAAAGGAAAATTTGTTTTATGTTCAGGGTTTGTCTCATGCATGTATTTCACTCATCCCAATTTGAACCTCTACACTGCCTGGATAAACAGATATAAATGTCTTCACACACCAAAAGAAACACATTATTTTGTGGTCTATCTATGAATATCACATCAACCATGATTTTACTCAGCAACAAGAAACCTTAAATTAAAAGCTTCCATTTCTGAAAATTTAACCTCTCACAGGAGGCCAAGACTCATTCTCACAGAAACAAAGGTATTAGGACACAAAAAAGAACTTCTGATGCCTTTCACTTGGGAATAGAGTTTCAGACTTCAGTACATCTTATAATTTACCATGCAGTTTTAGATTAAACAAGTGGATACTGAATCATCTTTGGACTACTAAGCTACTCAGCCCAGTGGTGGACATGAAGATAAAAAGTCCCAATGGGCAAGTCTTAAAAGAGAGTTGCAATTTATGCTTCAGCTAATCATTGTTTCTGTGTCTGAAAACAAGAAGAAAGCAGAAGGCATAACAGAATGAAATGTAGCATCCTTCTCTCTGCAATGCACATCTTTTCTCTGGGATTAAAATAGGGTTTGCATTTTAAATTTTCATTTACTAAACAGAAAAATATTTTACTAGGAGGGAATGGTATTACAGAGAAATGATTCTTTGTGTGCCCTCAGGCCTGGTGAAGACAGGATTTGATTTGCTGTGTTAGGCTGGAATCTGGATTGATACACAGAGATGAGAAGGTGTTTAATAAAATTTACATTTCATTTTCTCACTTGACACCAGTCTCCTGTCACTCACTGAATGAAGGGAATACGACAAATAACTTTTGTCAGCACCTAGACATGGAGAGACGGTCAGAGGGGGAGGCAGAGCAAGGGTGGGGTATTTTTAGCATCATTCGCTTTGACGGCTGCGAGACTTGGCGTGCCTTGAGCACTGGCTTCATCTTTAATGTACTTTGTAAGGGAGAGGTGTATCAAGAGGAAAAGCACAAATTAATCCGGCCACACCTGGGGATGGACAAATGACCTACTGGGAAATGAATGAGATGACCTACGCCCAAAGCAGCAGAGCATTTCAGCGCGTGCTCCACGCTCAACATGCAAGTAGCTCCTATCTCTGACAAACACAGTCTGATCTGGCTCGAATCCATCTTCCACAGTGCTGCACGAAAGGTCCTTTTCCACACTCTTGTTTTGGCTGTGTCACCTGTTTCTGTTCTTCTTTGCCTACTGATCCCAAATTAAAGTGACTGGGTTTAGTATTAAACCCTTTCATCCCTGATTTTTTTCAACCTGAATTTACATTTCTAATTGAAGACCCAAGATCAGAGTGCCAGGCAGCCTGGTCTCACTCTTCATTCAGTGCTTCAGAGAAATTATTTTTCCCAGAGAAAACTAAATCCCTCTCTGGTAACACCGGAGTTAGCTCCCACTGCTGAGGTGCAGTATATAGGACTTATAGGTCATCTAGTTCCAACCCCCCTGCCATTGCCAAGGACACCTTCCACTAGACCAGCTTGCTCAAAGACCCATCCAAACTGGCCTTGAACACTTGCAGGGAGTGAAACAACTCTGGGCAACCTGTGCCAGTGCCTCACCAGCCTCATAGTAAAGAATTAATTTCTTATATCTAATCTAAATCTAACCTCTTTCAGGACCTTGCACTTGGCCTTGTTGAACTTCGTGAGGTTCACACAGGCCCAGCTCTCAAGCCTGTCCAGATCCCTCTGGATAGCATCCCTTCCCTCTAGCGTGTTAAATGTACCACACAGCTTGGTGTCATCAGCAAACTTGCTGAGAGTGCACTCAATCCCACAGTGCACGTTGCCCACAACGATGTTAAACAGTGCCATTCACAGTACTGACCACTGAGGAATGCTGCTCGTCACTGGTCCCCACTTGGACATCGAGCTGTGGACTGCAACATTTTGAGTGCAACCATCCAGCCAATTCCTTATCCACTGAGTGGTCCATCTGCCCAGTCCATGTCTCTCCAATGCAGACAAAAGGATGTCATGCAGGACAGTGTCAGATGCTTTGCTCAACCCCATGTAGATGACATCAGTGGCTCTGCCCTTATCCACCAATGCAGTAACCCCATCAAAGAAGGCTGCCAAATTCATCAGGCACAGTTTGTCCTTAGTGAAGCCATGTTGGCTGTCATGAATCACCTCTTTATTTTCCACGTGCCTTAGCATAGTGAGACTGACTGGCCTGTAGTTCCCTGGGTCTTCCTTTTTACACTTTTTAAAAATGAGGATTATGTTTCCTCTTTTCCAGTCAGTGGGAACTTTACCAGACTGCCACGACATCTCAACTATGATAGGTAGTGGCTTAGCAACTTCATCCACCAGTTCCCTCGAGACTCGTGGATAAACCTCATCAGGTCCCATGGAATTGTGAGCCTTCAGGTTTCTTAGATGGTCATGTGAGGAAAAATCTTTGAATTGAAACATCTGAGGAAAAGTTGGCAGCATAATTGGAGTATTTTAGGAGAAAATTACTCACTAGCTGGAAGAGAAAGGAACAGAAGCTCAGACAGACTCAAATTTTTCTTTCACACTGTTTTCAGATTTGTTGAGGGTTATTAGCCAAAATGTTCACCTTGAGCATAAAGCTAAGGACAAATTGACCGTTAAGTAATTCTAGGAAGTCAGAAACTCAGGAGGGGAGCTCGAGAACTGGAGAAAGGCCAATGTCACTCCAATCTTCAAAAAGGGCAAGAAGGAGGACCCAGGGAACTACAGGCCGGTCAGCCTCACGTCCATCCCGGGAAAGGTGATGGAGCAGCTTATCCTGGAGG